>Ga0074195_1001517_pt1 | contig 32082 bp, 52 predicted proteins | sample EPASupsiteHSE623_FD_64525 | JGI IMG/M metagenome (GOLD analysis project Ga0074195, IMG submission 64525) | Bioremediated contaminated groundwater from EPA Superfund site, New Mexico - Sample HSE6-23 | ecosystem: Environmental > Aquatic > Deep subsurface > Groundwater > Contaminated ... | reverse complement strand
AAAGAAGGATTTTTAATTGATTCCTCTGATATTCTGTCTTGTTTAATATTTGATGCAATTTTAAAAACATTATGAAACAACCAAAACTAAAGATAGGAGATAGAGTAAAAGTAATTGATAAAAATTGTATTACCTATAACCATATTGGTAAAATAACTTCTATTAATGAAAAACCATTAATGCCATATAGTGTATCTGGTAAATATTTTTATGGTATGTATGTTGAAAGCAACCTCCAACTAATCCCTAATACTAAATCAAAAGAAGATAAAATAAATTGGGATATTGATGTTAGATATGAAGAAGATATTTTAAAGGCTTTTGATAAATTTATAGAAAAATGGTGTGGTAATAATTCAGCACATTTATTAGATTCTGATGAACAAGATGGAGAATTTATGAGAGATAAAATTAGAGACATTTTAGCCAAACAATACCAACCAAATAAAGAACCAATAGATTTAGGTAAAAATGCAACTTGTCATAAATGTGGTAAGCAATTATGTACTTGTAAAGAAAGACAATGGGATAGAAGCTGGAAACAAGATAAACCAGTAGAGAGATTGATGGGTTATGACACTGATTGTAAAGATAAAACTTGTAAAGTTTATGGATATACAAAAGAAAATATGATTTTTATAACTAGAGTAGAATTTGAAGATAAACCAGTGTGTAAACATAAAAATATAAAAGAAAAAAAAATTCCGTTTTGTTTAGATTGTAATAGATATTTAATTGAACCAGTCCCTACCCAAACCACTAAACAAGAATGTAGTTGTGGTGGTGGTTATACAACCTGCAATGGAGAAAGACATCATTACGATAATTGCAAATCTAAAACCACTAAACACTTAGATACATTAGTAGTGCCAACAAAAATGATTTGTTGGGAAAGAATAAGTGAGGGTCATACACAGATTGTTGAATGTAGGGATAAACTTAACGAAATCATTGATTATTTAAATCAAAAAGAATTATGAAACCAAAAACAGATTATATTGAAATGAGAGAGGGTTATTTTTCATCAATAATGGCATTGGGTAGTTTTATAGCAACCTTACCAGAAGAAGCACAGATATTTAAGGTTGAAAAAAGACCAGTAATTATAAATAGCATTGTTGACCCTTGGTATATTCTTTATTATTTACCAGAAAGTGAACTATGAATCTAGACTTTAATAAACAATTACTTATTAGTTTAAAGGAGGTACAAAATGGGATTTAGGTCAACATTAACTAGTGGAGATTTGGGTGGAGTTAACTTACCAAAATGGTTTATTGATAAATATAAAGATAATTATTATTTTGGTATTAAAACAAGAATGGCCAGTAAAAATCATTTATTTATATCTTCTAAATTTGAGAGTAAATATTATTCGGGTAAAGAAGAAGATGTTTTTTTAGATTTACAAAGAGTAATTAAAGAGATAGATATATCTAAGTTTGTTTTAGTTTTACTTCACGAGTGCGGTGGAATAACCAGAGTTCAAGTAGAAAAAAATAAAATTTTTTTAAGTGAACCAACTGATTGGAAAGAAATTGAAGAAATAACACACAATTATTGTTATGGTTGTTCAGATATTATTAGTTTACAAAAGGAAAAGTAAGAATATGCAAGAAATAAAATCAGTTAACAGACAGGATGCTATTGTGTATTTAATCCCAGTTTTAAAGATATTAAGTGAATTAAATATCAAACACGAAATTACTGAAAATCACATTATTATTGATATTCCAAAATATATACCAGTTATTAACTCAACAAAATAACTATGCCAAAAACCATTAAACCAACTATGAAATTGACTTTAAAAAGATTTTTAGAAATACACCAACTAGAACTTAATTTACAAAATATGAGATATGAGGGTGGTGGTGTTTCATTAGAAGGCGGTATTGTTAAGTATGCTGAGAGAAATAATGAGTTAGACAAATTAGCAATAGAAACAACATATTTTATTAAAAACCAACTATGAATAAAGTATTAGCAATATTTAGCGGTGGAGATTGGTATGACGCTAGTTGCGACCATTTAATTTTACTAAAAGATATTGATTTAACTAAAGAAGAAGAAAATCATACTAATTGGTATAAAACTGAATATCTACCTAGATTAAAAAAAGGATTATCACCTGTTTATTATACTTTTACTGAATGGCTTATTAAAAAAGGGTTTGCCAGAAAAGTAAAAGAAAATGAGTTACAAGAATATTGGGAGAACCAACTATGAATATAAAAGACTTAGATAAAGAGTTAGAGAAAATTTTATACTGTATTTATGGTGAAGATTCCAATGACCCAGATTGGACAAACAAAAAACAAGTAAAATTAAAATTATCATTTGTAATTAAAGACCTCCTATCTCAATCCAACCAAGAGATAGTAAAAGAAAGATATACAAAAAAAGAACTATTAAACTTCTTAAACTGGGTTAGTAAACAAGAAGATAGTTTAAACTACTTTATTAAAACCAGAGGATTAAAAGATTTAGAACCTTATATTGAACAACAACGACAAAAACTAACCCAACTTAGACAATCTAATAATTTATTAGGGGAGAAGAAATAATGAAAATAGAATTAATTAAAACAATAGGGGAAGGAAAAGACAAAATTGTTATTAGGGCTATGGAGATAAAAGAGGGTGATGAAAAAGACGGAACTTATTTAGTGGAAATGATAACTAAAGGTTGTGTAATTTGTTTTTGGAGAGCTAGAAAGGTTGATGGTTGTTATTTTTTAGCAGAATTAAATGAAGTCCACGATAGATTAACTTCGGTTGAAATAGATAAGGAAACTCTATTTGAAGCTATTAGTATCGGCAGAAAAATAGCTGATGTAATTATTACTTGTTACTTTACTATTTAAACATTAAAAAAAACCAAGAAGGAGAAACGATTAATCATTCTAAATAAAACAAATATGGCAATAACAAATGATAATTACCAAAAATATGGGAGTAAAGTACATACATTACTATTAAGTCTTGAACTGAAAGAAAAAACTTTCATGGAGATATATGCACTAATGAACGATTTAGTTTTAGACATTGAGAAACAATCCCAACTCTCCACCTATGATAAATGCTTAGATATATTAGAAAATGAATTAGGAACTGCTGAAATGCTTGGTTATCCATTCAGAGAATGTGGAACTTACAAAAAGTTAATCCAATCAATTGAAAAAGAGAAAGAATTATTAATTAAATGAGAAGAATAATGATATTAAAAGAATTAGGTAAATGTTTTATTACAGCTTTGATAATTACAATATTACTTTTTATTATTGATTATTTTATTTAAAATAAATGAAAGACTTAATCAAATTATTAGATGAATTTAAACTTTGGATAGATAATAGAGGTTATCCATATGGAGAAGATTGGAAGTTTGATTTAGAACATTTTTATTATTGGTTAAAAGAATACAATAAATGAAAGACTTACAAAAAGAATGTAAAGATGGTTTTAAAACTGGTGATCAAGTAGGTAATGGTTGGGGCAAATTCTATACAATAAAAAAACATTACACTGGTAGTTATATTGATATAGATAAAGATAAAGTTTGGTCTTGGATACAAGAAAACTATGTATCAAAGTATAAAGTAAGAGAGATTATAGATATTAAAAAAATTGACAATGAATTAGGTGGACTTGAAGGATATGAAGATGCTTTTATAATTGGTGTAAGAAGAACTCTAGAAATTGTTAATAATTCAATAGAGGAGATACTAAAATGAAAACTATAAAAGACATAATTAAAGAAAGAGTGTATGAAAATGTAGAATGGAGTTTAGATGATATTGATATTGATAAAATTATTAAATCTGAATGTAATAAAAAGAATTTAGAACTTATTTATAAAGAAGAAATTAAAAAACTAATAACTCAGGAAACAAAAGATAATATTAACAAAAAATTACCATATATTGGAGAAGAAATGAATGAAAGACTTACAAAAAGAAAAAATTAGTCATAAATTTAAACCAGAAGATAATAAATTATTTGAAATATTGAAAAGTGTTTCTTATCATGGTGATTGCGATAGTTATGATCCAATTAGTGCTTATAAATGGATACAACAAAACTATGTATCAAAGGATAAAGTAAGAGGGTTAAAGATGGAAGAAGTCAAAGAATATGACTATTTAATGGCATTAAAAGAAAGTAGAATTATAGAAATAGAACAATTTGGTTATAGTGGTTATGACCAATTTATAGGTTATCAAGAAGCAGTAGATAAATTTAATAATTCAATAGATAAAATAATAAAATGAAAAAGAAAGAATTTATCACTGACATTAAAAAACTTATTAAAGATAATGATGGTTATGGACTACAGAAATACTTTGAACAAGACAATGACGGTGCTTGTCCTTGTTTTGAAGGTAAAAAAGAAATAGATGGAATTAAAATAAGAGTATGGGGTAGATGTTGGAGAGTTAGTGAAATAGGGAAGCAAGACTTACATATTTATAGTAAAGCACCTAAAGAATTTTTAGAAGAAATTGGTAAATGGGTTAAAAAAGCATTAGATAAACAAAAATGGTACAGTCCATACACATTAATTATTCACAAATTAAAATGAAACTCTATAACTTCTTCTGTACAACCTTTGGTGCTATTGTCTTTATAGGATTAATACTTTTAATGGCACAGATACATAATTAAAAATTTGATATAATATCACCAATGAAAGCATACAAAGGAATAACCATTGTAAAGGTTTTAAAAAGTGAAAAAAGTAGCACAGGTTTAGAATATGGGAGTACACAATTAGATTATTTTGAAGTAATAGATTCTGAAGACAAAGATTTGATCGGGAAGAATATTTATTGTAATGATTTTGGAAATAAGGCTTACAATATAGACGGAGAACAATATTTATTTATTAAAAACGAAGATATATTAGGAGTATGTCAAGAATAAAAATATTTAATAAAAAAGGATTTAAGGTAATTGGATTTGAAGGTAAATATAAAAAAGGAACTGTTGGTTATTTATGGAAAAAACAGTCTGATAAAATTAATCGAATAATTAATAAAATTTTTCATAAAAACGAAGGTTTTAATAGATTATATTTTGGTGGTAATCCTATTGATTTTGAAAAGTTTGAAACTAAAGAAGGATTTTTTGTATTAAAGAAAGATGGAAAAAGTTTAGATATGAGATTTAAATGTAATAGGTACAAACAAATATGACTAAACAAATAATATTCAAAAAAGAAGTTAGAGATAAAATCCTAAAAGGTATTAATATATTAGCCGATGCAGTTGAAACTACTCTTGGTCCAAAAGGAAGAAACGTAGGAATCGACCAAGAGTGGGGAAGTCCTAAAATAATTCACGATGGTGTTTCCTGTGCAAAAGAAGTGGAACTTGAGGATAGATTTGAAAATATGGGTGCTAAGTTAGTTAAAGAAAGTGCCACAAAAACAAATGAATCAGCAGGTGATGGAACTACAACTTCAATCTGTTTATCAAGGGGAATAGTAAACGAAGGTTTTAAATACATAGACAAAGACTACAACCCAATGATTTTAAAGAAAGGGTTAGAAAAAGGATTAAAGTTTGTTTTAGATGAGATTGATAAAATTAAACAGCCAGTAGACATTGAAGATTTTGAGAAGATTAAAAGTATTGCGACCATATCAAGTGCTGATGAAGATTTAGGTAGTATAGTAGCCAAGGCACTTCAAAAAGTTGGTAGAGACGGTATGTTGAGTGCAGAGTTAGGTAAATGTCTTTATATTGAAGAAAAAGAAACAGTTGGTATGGAAATCGAGAGCGGTTATGCTTCATCTTATTTCATAAATGACGATAAAGGTAATTGTGTATTAGAAAAACCAGTAGTGATCGTAACCAATAAAAAAATACTAAATGTTAGTGAAATATTAAAATTTTTTGAGTTAGTCGTAAAAAATAACAAAAACATTTTATTCATTGCTGATGATGTTGCTGGTGAAGCCTTATCATTTATTACTCAAAATCATATTAAAGGAAATATAACCTGTTGTATAGTTAAAGCACCAGCATTTGGCCCTATTCGTAAAGAACTTCTAAAAGACATTTCTATTGCTACAGATGCTAAGTTAATTGATGATGACTTGGGAATTAAATTTAATGACATTAATCCTGATGATTATATTGGGACTTGCGATAGTGTAATAGTAAATAGAGACTCTACTAAGATATTTGGTGGTAAAGGAGATACTAAGGCAAGAATTGGAGAGTTAAAAGAGTTCTTTAATGAAACTATGTCAGAGTTTGAGAAGTCAAAACTTAATCAAAGAATTTCTAGATTATCAGGTAAAGCCATAGTTTTAAATGTTGGAGGTCAAACAGAAGCCGAAAGTAGAGACAGATTGGAAAGAGTTATTGATGCTATTGGAGCGACTAAGAGTGCTATTGAAGACGGTATATTGCCAGGGGGAGCAACTGTAACTTATAATCTAAGTAAAACATTGCCTAAATTAAAAGATAACGAAGAACAGGCAGGAATTGAGATATTAAGATATGCTTTGATACAACCTATTAAAAAACTTGTGGAAAACTGTGGTGGAAAAGTGGAAAACATTTTACCTAAGATTAAAAGTAATTTTGGTTATAATGCCAATAATGGTAAAATGTGCAAGATGATAGAGAACGGAATAATAGATCCAGTGAAAGTAACTAAAAGTGCTTTAATTAATTCTGTATCAGTAGGATCTATGATTTTAACCACTGATGTTTTAATCACCGATACTAAAAGAGATGTAAAGTCAGAAGTTAATAATATGGCATGATATGGTTAACAGTAATTATTATAATAATATTACTTGAAATAAAATGAAAAAACTAATTAAATTCTTATTAAACAAATATTGGTATAAGCAAGTAACCTGTAAACTTTGTGGAGATAAAATGAGAAGGTTCGAACTTAATGATTATCATATATGCCAATGAAAGGTGATAATTTAACATTAAAACAGAGAAAGTGGATGAAAGTATATATTCAATGTGGAAATGCTACTGAAGCAGCTATGCAAGTATATAACTGTAAAGATAGAAATAGTGCAAAACAGATTGGGTTTGAAAACTTAGCAAAGCTTAACTATACAGAATTTTTGGAAGAAGGTGGAATAACTGATGAATTATTAAGAAAAAAAATAGAAGAAGGTATGGATGCTAATAGAGTTATTAGTGCCAGAACAATGGGTAAGGCAGATGAAAAGACAGATGATTTTATAGATGTACCTGATTTTATGGTTAGACATAAGTATCTAGAAACAGCATTAAAATTAAAGAAAAGATTAGATAATAAATTTGAGTTACCAGGTGATATTGATTCTATGGAAATTACTTTTAAGAGAACCAAATAATATTTAAACTAGTGTCTATTTAGGGGAGTCTCCACTAGTGATTCCCTAAATGGAATTAAATATTGATTGGGAACCGCAAGAAAGGCAATTAGTCTGTTTAAAAGCAGTCGGACTTTCTGCACCTTTTGAAAAGAATTTAGAATTAAGACCAAGTGAAAGTGAAGGAGAAGAATTTAAACAATGTATAGCCGATATAGTAGGTTATGGTGGAGCAGCAGGTGGTGGAAAAACAGATACTTTGTGTGCAATAGCCTTAATTGCTAGTATTGCTTATCCAGGAATACAAATAGCTTATTTCAGGCGAAAATTTCCTAGTCTTGAAGGTTTAGGAGGTGCTATTAATCGTAGTCAAGAAATAATCCCTAAACAATTAGCAACATATAATAAAACATCTCATACTTGGACTTTTAAAAATAGTTCTGTTTGGAAGTTTTGCCATTGTCAAAATCCTGGTGATGAATTGAACTATAAATCTAATCAATTTGATATTTTACTCATAGACGAAGCAACTGAATTTTTAGGAGAACAATTAGATTTTCTTATTACTCGTAATAGAGGAACATTAAAGAACTGTCCAGTCACTTTTAAACCATTTACAGCATTAGCAACTAATCCAGGTGATGTAGGACATACTTGGTATAAAGACAGATTTATAACAATTGGTAAACCGGAAACATTATTAGAATATGCTACAGAAACAGGTGAGATTGAAACTCATTATTTTGTTCCTAGTAAGTTAGCTGATAATCAAATACTTGAATTAAGAGACCCTGCTTATCGTAGAAAATTATCAAGAACTGAACAGTCAAGAAAAGTATATTTAGAGGGTGATTGGGATAGTTTTAAAGGTCAAGCATTTAGTGAATTGAGGAGAGATATACATATCATTAAACCATTTGAAATACCAAAATATTGGAAGAAGTTTGGAGCATATGATCACGGTTTTAATCACCCTTTCTCCTTTGGAATATATGCTGTAGATGATGATGGAGTTACTTATAAAATTAGATTAGTTAGTGATAGAGGTAAACGTGTTGATGAAATTGCTTTAATGATGAAAAATGCTATGGGAGATATGGAATTAGACTATATTGTTGCTGGACACGATTGTTGGGCAGTTAGAGACGGTAACCCTACTATTGCTGAACAATTTAATAGTAATGGAATACATTTGATACAGGCAAGTATTGATAGAATCCAAGGAGTAAACCAAATTCGTAAATATATAGCATGGAAAGGAATTATCTTTAATGAAGATGGCACACAATCAGATGGAAATCCCATGTTTTTCTTTTTTGAAAATTGTAGTTCTAGTTATGATGTGATGGCAACCATGGTGTTTGATGATAGTAGACCAGAAGACGTTAAGAAGGTTGATGCAGATGACAATGGAAAAGGTGGAGATGATGAATATGATGAAACTAGATATGCGATTATGAGTCGTCCAAGTCCTGCTATTATTGTTCCTAAACCAATGGATAGAGACACAGGTCAGTATATAATTGACCAAATTATGAACCAAGCAAAAGTTAGAAATTCATTAAAATTATGGCGCTAATAATATCAGAACTAAATCAGATAGAAGATTTTTTTTATACAGAGTTACAAAAAGAGTTTAACCCTGACTTAATTAATATGAGAGAAAGAGTCAGAATAATAACAGATACTCAAATGTACAAAGATGATGATGTTGGTGTTTGGGAACAAAAGACAGGCAGACAGGCAAAATATTATCAAGTTTACTTCGATAGTGAGTTTTGCTGTGGATTTGATTCAACTTTTCCACCAGAAGGAATTAAATTACTCTTTTTAAGAAATCTTAAACAATTAGTCATTAATGACAAAGTCATTATCAATAAAGATGAAAAGAATACGGTTGAAGACATAGAGGCAGAAAAACTTAAACAAAAAGACTTTCAACAAGAAGTAGCCATATCTAAAATTGAAGATAAAAATGTTAGAGAAATAGTTAAAAGTTTAAAACATAAAAATGGTACTGCCAAAAAAACCAACGAAGGAAGAGCTTGATATATATTCCATACTAGTTGATAGGTTTATATCTAAACTTCATAACGATGTTTATACTAAAGTACCAGAACCTTTAGATAAGATGATTATTTATTGGGTATTTGACCAAGGTTATTCAATTAATGAAGCCTGTAAAATTATAGGTATTCGTAGACAAGTTATTTGGCGTAGGAAAATGGTAATTAGAACACAATTACAAGGATTATGGTAAAAAACATTTTAATGGTTCAAAAGATAAAATAAAGTATATGTTAATCGACTTTCTAAAACAAAGATTTACCCAAGCAGAAAAATTTACCAAGACAGAATTTATAGATATGGCTGAAAAAGCCATTAAAGACTATGATGCTACCGAGGATTGGGTTAATAATACTGTTGCTATTACTGATTCAGTTAATAAAAGATATGAATTTACTATCCCTTTAATCTTCACTAATACAGAGGCTATTAAGGCTTCTTCATTTGAAAAGATACCAGAGGTTATATTCAATGGCCGAGGTAATGATGATGATGAGAAAAAAAAGAAAGTAGAAGGTGCTTACAATTATATTGCCGATATTGTAGACCTAGATACATTTATGTTTGATACTTACCACTGGTTTGTATTATTAGGATTTTGTAGTGGTCATGCTTCTTTTAAGAGTGAATATACTACCGTACCTATTTTAGATGAAACTACTGGTCAACCAATAATCGATGAAAATGGTGAAGTACAAACTAGAAATAAATATACTTACAATGATCCAATATTAGATGCTGGAGATCCTCTAAAAGAGTTTTATTCTCCAGATAGTGAATTTAGCATAGATGCGAGTAAAATTCCTTATTTATTCAGAAAGAAAAGTGTAACTCCTCAAGAAATTAAAAAGACTTATGGAGTTGAAGTTCAACCAGATGCAGTAATTGATTACGAAAAGAGTAGTAAAAGTAAAATAGAGAAAGATAATAAACGATGCACCTTGTATTACTATTATGGTGAAGTGTCGGAAGATGTATCAAAGGAAGTAGATGCAGAACAAAAACCACTATTTGAAAATTGGGAAGAAACTAAACAATATTACATAATTTATGCTGGAGATAAGATACTCTATGTTGGTGAGTCAGAAAATAAGAGTTGTAAGGTTGGCAGGTGGTATGGACATCCTAATAAATTCTTTGGTTATGGTACAGGTAAAATAGGACGACAATTTCAAAAGGAAAAATCTATTCGTAGAGGTCAAATGATTCGTTTAGCCGATGTGGCTGCTTTCCCTAAACTGGTAATAAACAATGATGGAAAAACTAAGGTTGACATTAATACAATGTTAGATCCAAGAGAAAACTTAGTTGTAACTTATGAAGGCGATAAACCACCAGAATATATGCAACCTGGAAACCTTGCTCCAATAGTTACTGCTAACTCTGAAATGGCAGACCAAGATGCTCAACAGGCTTTCGGAATAATGGATTTATCTACTGGTGCTCAAAATTCTTCTACTGTCAAAACTGCTACTGGTCAAACAATATTTGCTGATGCTTCACAACGTAGAGTCGCCTTTGCTAAAAAACGTTACCTTAAATTTATTAAGGCAATTATTATAATGTTACTTACTTTAGCTCGTGATAATTGGGATGAAGACAAACTAATTTCTGTAACTAATGAAAATGGAGAGACTACCAATGTACCAATTACTGCTGATGATTTGAAAGATATAGATTTTGAAAAAGATATTAGTGTTGAGTTTGAAACTCCATCTGTTAATAAAGATATTATCCGCCAACAGATGATCGCTTTATACGACAAATTTAAAGATGACCCTTTAGTTGAAAGAACTGAATTAGTCAAAGACTTACTAAGAACTGGTTTTGATATTAAGAATCCTGATAAATATATTAAGAAACCAACTGTGGCTGCTGGAACTGTTTTAACTGGTGAAGATGGCACACAATATACCGTTGGAAAATCAGGTGAAATAATGTCACCAGAAGATCAAGCCGTTATGGGAAGTCCTAGTAACGAACAAGCAATTAAAAATCAACCTCAATTACAATAATGTGGAAGAAAGCAAATAAAGGTGACAAAGGTAGATGGAACGAATTTATTAATGATAAAACTGGTGAGAGTTCCATAAAAGAACACGTCTTAAAAACTGTTTGGAAAGGTTGCGAAAAAGGTGAACACTACTTTGAATTAACAGGAAATAGGGAATTAATATGTAAAAACTGTGGATTTGGTAGAGATTTTGTTTTAGGGTTAGAAATGCTCGTAGACGGTAAAATCGTGCCTAATACTCAATCCCCTCCCCTGCCCTAAGATAAAAAGTAACAAGTGGGGGACTACTATATAACTATATCATTGTATATCACTACTATATTACAGAAAAAAACATTTAAACACTTCATTTTATAGAATAAGTTATAGACCAATTTCCATTTAGGATATGTCTTATTTAAAAAGGAGAACAAATGGAACAAGCAAATAGCACTCCATCAATCGCCGATAGCATCGCTTCTCAAATAGGTGATGATACTAGCACTTTACCAATTCAGAATACTGAAACTACAGAAACTAATGGTAGTGAGACCAGTGATGTTGCAACCACTGACAATCAAACTCTAGAAGCGGAAGAAACTTTTACTGTATTCAACCCGAACAATCTAACACCAGAACTCTTGCAAGTGTATAAAGGGTGGCAATCCGACTATACAAAAACAAGACAGAGGGAGAGAGCAGAGTTACAAGAATATAAAGATAGACTTAATCAATATGAACAATCCAATAACGGAACTCAAACAGAGAAAGTCCAAGACTTTAACAATGCTAAATCAAATGGTGAAATAGACCCCAATATGTCCTTTCAGGACTATTCTCGTCTATTAATTGAAAAGGCAAAAGAAGAAATCAAAGCCGATATGTCTGTTAATCAACAGAACGAGTATTTAGAAAATCAGGAAACTGAATTTGTAAATCTTGATCCAAGATTCCCTGACGGCCCCGGCCAAGATAAAATTCTTTTAAACCATATTAATTCAGAATTGTCGGCTCTTAGAGACCAATATGAACAAGAACACAATGGAAACGTTGTGGGATTTGATTTTATTGCCGAGACTAAGAAACTGATTGAAAATTACGATTCTCGTTTTCAACAATCAAACAAAGACTTTATAAATAAACAAAACGAACTCATTAAGGGTAATGCTCTTAATTCTAAAAAAGCTAATCCAAATGCTAGAAACATTGGAACAAGTAATTCTGGAAGTATGAGTTTGTCTGACGGTATAAGTAAAGCCTTTGAAACTATTTAATAATTTATTTTAAAAATATATGTCTATAAACTTAGGTCAATTGACCTCTGCAACTTTAGATAATTGTCACAGTACTATCGCTGATAATATTTTCAAAAAGTTTGCTTTATTGGACCATCTTAAAAACAATGGTGGTACAAAAACTTATGATGGTGGTGTTAATGTCCGTGTACCAATCATGTACGGTAAAAACTCTACTACTCAAAGATTTACTGGTGCTGATAAATTAGATAATACCTTACAAGATATTATTGATGCAGCTACTTTTAGTTGGAAGTTCTACAATACTTCAATTACTTATACCCTCACTGATAAACTTATCAACAAAGGTAAAGAACAAGTGGTTGATTTAATTGAAGGAAAAATCAAGAATGCTGAAAATTCACTCTCTGAATTCCTTAATGGTGATTTAATCAATGGAACTGATGCTAAAGGTGTTACTGGTTTAGATACTGTCGTTGCTGCTTCTGGAACTTACGGAAATATCAACGGTTCTACCTATACTTGGTGGAGATCCTATGTTGAGTCAACTGGTGCTATCATCAGTTTCGCTTACATGAGAACTGCTAAGAATACTGCTAATTTAGGTCAAGGTGGTGCTAATGTGTCTTTCATAATGACTACTCAAGCTCTTTATGAAAAATTGTTTGCCCTCTTAACTGCCACTTACCAATTCAACCCAATCGGTAAAGAAACCAAGCGTTTAGCTGATGGTTCTTTCTCTGTTCTTGAATTTGAAGGTGTTCCAGTTGCTTTCGACGAACAGGAAACTTCAGGTGAAATGCACTTCCTAAATGTTAATAACTACAAATTAGGTTTCTTAAAAGGTGCTGAATTTGAAAAAGTAGAAAAAGCTGATCCAGCTGACCAACACGTATCTATCAATGACATTGTCGTTGGTTGTACTGATGTGGTTGACCGTCGTGCTTCTTTAGCTAAATTAACAGCTAAAACTACTAGTTAATTATTTATTTAAACAAAAAAAATATGTCTAATTTTCCAATCGATCAAGTAGGATATAGTTTTACAAACATTGATACAACTCAAATGTTTCCATTAAACTCTCTCCAACAAGATCAAAACGGTAATAAATACATTTACTTAAAAGGTATTGGTTCTACTGTTGCTGGTTCATGGGTAACTTTTGACGAAGTGGGTGTTACTACCCTTTTGGGTGCTAATGCTATTGGTCAAGTTGCTATTGCTCAAGCTGCTACAGTTGCTAACACTTTTGGATGGTATCTCATTTGGGGTTCATGCCAAGGTAAAGTATCTGCTAATTTCGCTGACAATGCTAACATCTATGCTACTGCTACTGCAGGTGAAGTTGATGATGCTGTTGTTGCTGGTGATCGTGTTAAATGTGCTATTGGTCGTTCCGCCATTTCTGGTGGTTTGGCTTTAGTTCAAGTTAACTATCCTTATATGGATGATGGTCTTGCTAGTTGATGAATAAATAACATCTTGTAAAATAACATTCATAAGGTTGTAATTACCCCAGTTAGTAATAGCTGGGGTTTTTATTTGGAAAAAACATATAGACGTTAAAAATTATAAAATTAATTATATTAATTAAAAACAATATGGATAAATTTGAAGAACTATTACAATCATTAAAAGACGAACAAAATGTCGTTATTAGTGAGTACAATACAAAAAAAGAAGAATTAGGTATTAAAATTGCTAAAATTGATGAAAAAAAGAAAGATTTAGATAAAAGAGAATTAGAACTTGAAGTAAAAGAAAAAGCATTTGGTAAAAAAGAGGAAGAAGTTAATGCTAAATTTTTAAAAATTACCTCTGATGAACAAATGATTTCTAAATGGAACGAAATTAATACTTCAATTGGTATTAATGAAGAATTAGTTAAAAAAGCAGAAAATGAACACGTAGAAGCTACTATTAAACTTGAAGAAGTTGCTAAAAGAGAACTTGCTGTCCAAGAAAGAGAAAGAACATACGAAGAAAAAATAAGAAAACAATTCGCTGATAAATTACTTAAATAATTATGAGTACAACAATTGGAGATATACTACTTTCGGTAGCATATCGTCGAGGTGAAGACTCACTACCAAGTGATGTCAATGAGTCTCAAAGACGATTACTATATGCAGCAGAGGCATATCGAAAGATATGTCAAGCTAATTTGTATTGGTTTCTCCAAACTGTTAAAGCTGAAACAAGCATTGCAGATAAAAATAGGTATCCTTTATGGTCTGGATTTAGAGAAATGATTGAAGTTAGGGTAGATAATACAGTTCGTATTCCTATTGCTGATTTTCAAGCACATAATGAATATTATTATCCATCAAGTAATTTTAACTACTTTTACCAGTATAATGACAAAAACTATTATTTAGATGGTTCTGAAATAGTCTTTTTGCCTGCCACTTCTGCTCCTAATCCAATCTCAATATCAATCGCTTCAGTTGGAACTACTGCCACTGCTACTTCTACAACTCCACACGGTTTAATCAACGATGATTATGTAACTATCAGTGGATGTAATGAGGCTGTCTACAATGGCCAGTATTCAATCATTGCGACTTCAGCGACTACTTTTACCTTTACAATAACTTCAACTACTGGAAGTGCCACAGGGACTCCAATTGCCACTCCAAATAATATTCGTTATCGTTATTACCAAAGACCTGTTAAAATTACTGCTTTAACTGATACTGTTTTAATCCCTGATGAATATTGTGATATTTTAGTGGCTTATGTTTGCGGTAGATTATGCCAATTAGACGGTGAAAAAGGTGATGCTGCTGATTATTTTGCTGAATTTGAAGAAATTAAAATGGAGCTTAATAAAGAAAATTTAAGGAGAGGAATATATGGGCATAGCATTAATTCAAATTTTATTAAATGAAACTAACAAATGTCAAAAACCCAAACAAGCAAGTCGAACTAGTAACAGGATTTCTAGGAGGGTTAAACACGTTTCAAGACGAAACAGTAATTAAAGATTCAGAACTTACCGAAGCTAAAAATATTCTTTTAAGTGTTGATGGTATTCAACCTCGAAAAGGAACTTTAAATTATGGTTCATCTAGTGGTACTAGAGTTGTTGGAGGGACAGGATTTTATAAATCAGATGGTACTAATCAATTTATCCGCTATGCTTTAGGTGCTAATAATAAACTTCAAAAGTATGTCGGCAACACTCCTACTGATATTTCAGGAGTTTACAATGCTTCGGCTCGTATGAATTTTGTACAAGCAAGAGATAAACTATTTATATTTAATGGGATTGATCCACTTTCTTATTATGATGGTACTACAATCACAAATTACACTGCTATTACTACTCCTACAGGCCTTGCATTAAGTACGTCGGGAACAGCAGGATCAACAACTTATTCTTATCGTGTTAATGCTTTTAACAATGTTGGTGAAACTTTAGCCTGTACATCTGTACAAATTGCTACTGGAAATGAAACTTTAAGTTCTACTAATTATATAAATGTTTCTTGGACTGCTGTCAGTGGTGCAACTGGATATAATGTTTATGGTCGTAAAGCTACAGGGCTTGCTGAAACATTTATGAAGACTGTTTACACTACAAGTTACAAAGATTATGGTGATTCAGAGGGTGAAACTCCAAGTTTGTCTATATTACCACCAGAGGCTAATACTACTACAGGTGTAGTTGGATCAATGGCAATATTTGCTATTTCTCGTCTATTTGTAGCAGGTAACCCATCTTATCCATCAAGATTATATTTTGGTGGTACTAGTGACCAAATAGGTAATTTTTCTTATACAGGTCAATCAGGTTTTGGCGGTGGGTGGGTTGATGTATTCAGAAATGACGGAGCTAAAATCCGGGCAATACTTCCTTTTCAAGGTGGAGTTATCATTTGGAAAGATAATGCTATTTATAAGTTCTCATTTAATTCTAGTACAGGTGAACAACAATTAGAAGAAATTACCCGTTCTTTCGGTGGCATTTCGTTTAGATCATGTAAACACGTTGAAAATGATGTTATTTTTGCTGCTAAAAAAGATGGTCGTTTAGCTTTCTATTCACTTGGTAATCAGGAAAAATATACTGCTTCGGTTCTTCGTACTAATGAACTCTCCATTAAGATAGCGGAAAGACTAACAGATGTAAACTTACAGTATTTAGAAAATTCTTGTTCTTTTTATTATAATTCTATTTATGGTTGTGCTATTCCAACATCAGGTTCTTCTACAAACGATAAGATTTGGTGTTTAGATACACGTTTTGGTTCTTGGACTTATTATACTGGTATTAAACCTAATTTCTTTACTGAATATACTGATTCTACTGGATCACAAAGTTTATATTACGGTTCAGAAGATACGGGGTATATGATTGAAATGTTTAAGGATTTGAAATTAGACAACGGATCAGCTATTGATATTCAATGGTCAACAAAGTCTTTTAATCAAAAAACATTTAATAAATTTAAACGATATTTTGCTCCTGTATTACAGTTTAAAGATGTAAACAAATCAGGTGCTTTAAGTGGTGAAATATATTTAGATGGATCTATATTGGCCGCTGGATTTAGTATTAATCAACAAACTCAAGGTGGTGCTGGTGTTGGTAATTATTTAGTTGGATTTGCACTACCTGGTGATGTAGGAGCAGGAACGATAATCACTGGTCTTTCAAGCGATATTCCAGTTCAAATTAATATGACTAAGACAGCTCGAAGTATTAAATTTGTTTTTAAGTGCAAATCTACTACCGATGTAGATTTTAAGTTCCTTTCTATGGCTAATACTTACTGGATTTTGGAAAATAAACCATTTAGAAGTCAAAATATAGTTTACGCAATATAAAAAACATTTATCTATTCAAAATTATAAAATAAATTATGGCTATAACTGCATTTACTAAAAAACAATCTCCTACAAATTCTAATGATTTCTTGAAAAACTACGAAGAACTTTTGAAACGTAGAAAATCAGGTGGAGTGGTAACTGGATACGATACTTCAGGCAATATGGCAATGAATATGGGTGGTGCTATTGCTAATCCTACCGGTTTAGACTCTACTGTTACTCCAACTGCTACAAAAACAACTACAAATAATGGAATAAATATAGATGATTCTATTAACTCTCTAACAGAGTTAGATAATATTATTAGTGAAGGTAATTTAAGTTTAGATGATATTAATAATGTTGTGGATTATTTAACTAATTATTCCAATAACGAATTTCAAACTTTAACATCTGAACAAAAAGCAAAAGTAATGCCTATTTTAAATAGTGCTATGACTAAAATTGCAACTACAGTAAAAGATGTCACTCAAAACACTAACTCTTTTAAAACAGGTTTTGAAAATCCTATCGGCCCAATATCTCCAGAGTATGCAAATGATGCACAATTAAAATCTCTTTATGGTGAAGGTCAAAATTATGGTCAATTAATTAATGATACTAACCAAACAGCTGATAAATTATTAAGTACAGCAACAAATTATAGAAACTCATTACAAGATGAATATACCCAAAAGAAAAATACTGTTAATGAATTAGAAAACAATCCAGACGTACAAAAATTTAGTGCTACAAAACAAAGATTATTAGATGAAGGTAAAATTGATGAAAATGGTTATCCAATAGATTCTAGTGGTACTAGAATTAATATGAATGAAGTTCCAAAACAAGATATTAAAGGTGATGTGTGGATTGCTCCAGAAGAACAAAAAACTTCTGCAGCTGATATGTTAAAAGAATTTATAGGTGGAGCTAGACAAGGTTTAGGTAATGCTGTTTCATATATCGGAGATAAAGCTGGTATCCCAGAAAATAATATATCTGAATTAATTGCTGGTGGACAAACTAAAGATTATAATAAGGCTCAGGCTGCCGATAATACTCCTCAAGCTGGTCAAGGTGTCCAAAGTTTATACGATCAATATAAAAATGGTTTCCCAAATATGAGACCTGCTTTAGAAAACGTATCAGGGATTCAACCAGTTATAGGAAATGTTGCAGGACTTCAAGACAAATCAATGGCTGGTTCTAAATCAACTGCCAGTCCATCAGGGACTCCAATAGTTCCTACTAATGTTGCTAGAATGGCTGTTGGTTCTAATTTAGGAGTTGGATCAAACACTGTAAACAATAACAATCAATCAAGTAATAATTATTCCAATAATAACAACTCAAATAACAACAGTTCCAACAACAATCAATCTAATAATAATTCATCTAATAAAACTACTAGTACAGTTACTGCTAAAACTACACCAAAGACTACTTCTAAAACATCTACTTCTAGTGGGGTGAACTTAAACAATCTTACATCTACCACTAATCCAGTTTCCTCAAATGTTGGTGTTGGTTCGAATAATGTAAGTACTAACAATAACTCTAGTTCTAAAAGTTTAGTTTCAACTATCGCTAGTATTATTAGTAATTTATTTAAACGAAAATAATGACTACTACAAATTTAACTTTAACTGGAAGTTATAGTCTTAACCCATTTAAAAAAAAGACTAATAATCTTTTAACAACTCCAACCACTAATACAACTCAGACTACAACTAAATTAAATAGTTCTGATTTAAATAAGGCTAATAATCCTTATGGTTATACTACTGGAAATAATGCTAATAATTATGATTTGAGTCCTACTACTTTAATTGCTAGTGCAAATAAAACTAACAAAACTACTACACCAGTAACTACTACACCTTATAAAACAGTTGCTGATACCTTAAATACAACAAATACAAAGACCAGTACGAGTAACACACCAACTGCCTTAGATAATTATATGGCTAGTTTACAAGGATTAAGTGATAAACAATCTAAATTAGAAAATCAAAACTATTTAGATACTGCTGATTTTGAAACTAATCAGGCTAATGACCAAAATGCTGCTTTATTACAAGGTCTTAGTGGAATTAAATCATCTTTAGATCAATACACTAATACTACTAATGAAAATTTAGCTAAACAAAAATTTACTACTGAAACAAATTACGGTAAACAACAAAAACAATTAGCTCAAACTAGAAATGAAAGTGAAGCTAGAAATAGAAACCGTTTTGCTGCTTTAAATACTGGAGATAGTGCTGGAGCTGGTTCTTTTGATGAAGCACAAAGTAATACTGAAAGTGATTTCAATTCATCTACTCAAGAACTTTTAACTGCCAAACAAAATCAAATAGATACACTTGAGAATAATGCTTATAATGCAATTCAAGATCAATTATCTAAATATCAAGAACAAGTAATTTCTGTCAATTCAGCTGTAAATACAAATAATGCCACCAAGGCCAAAAATATTGCTACTGCTAAATATAATGCCCAAACAAATATCAATAATATTTTGGCAAACCTTGACAATCTTAAATATCAACAACTCTCTACTGGTGATGGACAACTAAGTGAGAATTTCTTAAAGACTGGCACTCCAACTACTGCCGCTGAATATAAATTTTTACAATCTAATAAAGATGCCTTTGCTACAGTTGGAAGTAGTAGTAATGGAAATAATGGTAAAGCATTACAAATGGTAAATAACCTTTTAGGTGAAAATTTAGGTGCTATATCTGGAGCTGTTAGAACAGGTAGTATTCCAGTAATTGGCCAATTAAACGGTGGAGCAACTGCTAAAACAGATTATGAAGGATTACAGTCATTACTTTCACTCGCAAAAAGAGGTGAATTAAAAGGTTCTGGAGCAGTTTCTGATTTTGAATCAAAAATGCTTGAAAAGGCTGCCTTGGCTGGATTAGATACAAGATTACCAACTGCTGAATTTAAAAAGAGATTACAGTCACTTCAACAAGACTTAATGGGTGGAGATACTTCAACTGGAAATACTTTACAAATTGGTAATTATAAAGTCTCTTATTAACTATGAAATTTAATGTAACTTCTTCCGATGGTAGACAAATATCGGTGGAGGGTAATCAAGCACCATCTGAACAAGAATTAAATCAAATATTTAGTTATATACCTGCTGTACAAACACAACAACCAGAACAAAAATCATTAGGTGGTTTTATTGGTAATGTTGGTAAAAGTGCTGGTAATTTAGTTGCTTCTACTGCCAGTGCAATAGTTAACCCAGTTGAAACAGTAAAAAACCTTATTTCAGCAGTTAAAGATCCTCAAACATTAATTGATTATTATAAAAACCGTTACGGTAAAGATTTAACCGAAACTTTATATTCTGATCCAGTTGGTGTATTAGCTGATTTATCAACTGTTGTCGGCGGAGCAGGTGCTATTGCCAAAGGTGTAGGAACTGTATCAAAACTAGGTAAAGTTGGTCAAGTTGCTGATACTTTATCTAACGTTTCAAGAGCTACTGATCCTTTCAGAGCAGTTACAAAAACAGCTGGGAAAATTGGTGATGTTATTTCAGATACTTCCATTGGTAATAAATTAAAAGTTAGTAATATTGGTCAAAAAATAGAACAGTCAGGAAAAGACTTTACTAAAAAAGGTTATGGTCAAAATTCAACTGTTGCTAAATTTGAAGACAAATATCGCCCAGTCAGTGATGTAATTACAGAATATGGTCTATATGGTAAAAATACTGATAAATTAGACACTGTTTTAAATAGTCTTCAAAATGAATTTGATGATATTGCTAAGAAATCAGGACGTACTGCCAATGCTAATGATTTACTTGGAAAAATATCTGATAAGATAGATGAATTAAATAATTCTGGATTTGTAGAAGATAAATCACTTGCTAAAGCATTGTCTGCCAGAACTCAAGAATTAATTAAAAGTGGAAAACTAAGCAATGTTAATGATGTTGGAGAATTAACTACTTTAAGAAAAGGATTTGATAAAAGAATAGGAACTTATGCTACAGATGCTACTAAAAAAGGTGCTAACCAATTAATGAGAGAAGCTTTGACTAATACAGTCAGAGATGCTACTGGTGATTTAACTACTCCAAGTGGAAACACCCTACAACAGACAGGAAATAAATTAAGCGAACTTTATGCTTTCAAGCCAATTATTAAACAGGCATCTCAACGAGGCCAAACATCAAGGGCTTTTCCTTTAGGTAAAGTAGCCACTACTACTACTGGTGGAATTGCTGCTGGTCCAGTCGGAGCAGTTGTTGGTTATGTTGCTGATTCATTTGCTAATAGTCCAAAAGGTTCTGAATTAATATCAAAAGGACTCCAATCAACTGGTAAAGCATTACAAGGTATTAATACTCCTAAAGTTCCTTCTAGTGTTTCAAACATCGTTAAAAATTATGCTAATGTTTCAAAGGCAGGAAGAATGACTAATTTACCTTATCAACAGTCATCTGAACAAAAAACATCTACTACAACACCTGTAGTGAAGTCATCAGCTCCAAATACTTCTACTCAAACTACTACTCAAGTTAATAATCCTAAAATATCTACTAAAAATAATTCTTACAACCCATTTAAAAAAGTTACTGTTAAAAGAGGGAGTTACAACTAATGGACTTAGATATTAATAGTAGAAACTCTGATAATTATATTGAAATTGGCGGTAAACCTCATAAAAGAGTAGTTGGTGTTGACTCTTCTGGAAATTTAGTTAATCCTGCTACCTCTGATAACCAAACTAATGGTTCTCAAATAGTAAAAGTATCGAATACTTTAATTACAGTACCTTTTGATTATATTGGAGCTACTTATCCAAACACATCAACTGAAGTCTATACTTATAAAATTGGTGGAAGTGGGGGCACTACAGTAGGAACTATTACGGTTGTATATTCAGATGCAGGAACAAAACAAATTATTAGTTCAGTGACTAAAAGTTAATGTTTAAATTTAATCCTACTACATCGCAGCTTGATTTAGTTGGTTCTCTTGATGGAGCATTATTAGCTACAGGAGCTGTAACAGGTGCTACTTCACAATCACAATTATTTACTAATTCTGTTTTAGTCGGAATAGATGCTAATTTAACAGATTTCCCAGCTGCTAAACTAGTTTCCAGTAAAAATAACACTGGCCATACTCATACAGGTAATATTGGAATTTTAGGTGAAGCTAATGCTCCTATTGGAGATACTGGAACAGGTGTTGGTGGTGTAGCTAAAACAAACGGAGCAAATCAAGGACGTGGAGTTGCTGGTGTTGGTAAAGTTGCTGCTACAGGAGATGGAGGAGCTTCAATTGGGGGTTATTTCAGAGCAGAGGATACTCATGCTGGTGGAAGAAATATTGGTGTTTATACCTTTGCTACTGGTGGTGCTTCAAATAACGCTTTATATTTAGCCGGGGGAGATATTTATACTCCTCAACAACAAAACTGGACTTTATATGATAACTATGCAAATTCTTTAAGATTTAATTCCACAGGAAAGGCTGATATTTTAAATATAGATACTACTGATGGAGCAGAAAGAGTAACTATGAGTGGCAATTTAGCTGTTACTGGTGCAATTTCAGGTTCTAACTTAATTGGGATTAATACTGGTGATACAACTTTTAATGTTAAAACTTATGGAGCAAAAGGTGATGATACTACTGATGATACTACTTCAATTCAAAATGCTATCAATGCCGCTTTTGCTGCTAATGGGGGAACAGTATTTTTCCCCGCTGGCACTTATAAAATTTCATCTGCTTTAACAGCAAAAGATTCGGTCAGTTTAGTAGGTTCAGGTACTGCCGCTACTATAATTCATCAAGTAACAACATCAGTTAACGGTATCACTGGGACTGATTTACAATTCATGGAATTTAAAAGTTTAACTGTTAAAGGACCAACAACTGGAACTGGTAAAGGTATTGCTCTTTTAAATAGTGCTCATCAAACTCAAGGTATAACGATGGACCAAATTATTGTTCAATTATTTGGTAGTCATGGAATTGAAATTCAAAAACCAATTATAAATAATCTTACTGGTGTTGATGTTATAAACTGTGGTGGTGATGGATTTTATTTACATGGTGATGATGGAGCTGCACCTGGTACTTCTACTACTTTAAATAATTGTTATGCAAACACTAATGGAGGAATAGGACATCATCTTAAAAAAATGATTTATACAGGTTTGAATGGATGTGCTGCTGATGGTTGTGCCCAAGGTTATGTTATAGAAGGATGTCAAGGTATTTCAATAAGTGGATGTGGAGCAGAATCTACTACTGGAACAGGAAATTCATTTGTTGTTCAAAACAGTACATACGGTGATACTTGTTATGGAATTTCAATAACTGGATGTTGGACGTATTTAAGCAATGGTATTTCTTTTTATGTAGGAACTGGTCAATATGGAGTAACGATGACTGGTTGTACAGAAGCAGGTCCTGATACTGGTGCTACTTATTCAGTTAAAACAGAAGCAACGGCCAGATGTGTAGTTTCTGTTGGTGGTTATGTTAGCCCAGTATCATTTGGGGCAGCGACTACTGTTTTAAATGATGGTGCTGGTGGTGCTAGTTTCCCTGGATATTTAGGTGTTAAAGGTAATTTAGAAATAACAGGAACTACTATTACTGATGGAACACTTTTGGTTGCTGGAAATTATTTACAATTTAATTCTAGAGATACTTCGGCTGTTCTTTATAGAGCAAGTGCAGGAATTATTGGGACTGACGGTTCATTAAATATAGGAACTAATCTTCATACTTATGGAACTTCTACTTTAGATGGAGCAACGACAATCGGAGCTAATCTTAAAGTAACTGGTGGTAGTCTTGTAGAAGCAGTATCTTCTGATGGGTTAAATTCGGTAAAAATATATCACACTGGAAGTTACGGTCAGTTACAGTCTAGTACAGGTTTTGTCTTAGTTAGTGGTTCTGGATATTCTTCTACTGTTGTAGGAGCATCTGACCCTCAATTTAGAATTCAAAATAACACTGCAAACTATAATAATATAACTTTTTATAATGATGATTTAAATGGTTATATTGGTTGTACTGATTATACAGCTACAGCAGGTAATTTAAACTTAGTTCCAGATAGAAATTTAGTTTTAAATCCTGGCGGAACAATCAATTGTAGTAAGGTTATAAAACCAGTTCAAGCAGCAACAGCATCAGCTCCTACTTATGTAAAAGGTGGTATATATTTTGATACTACTTTGAATAAACTTAGAGTTGGTGGTGCAACAGTTTGGGAGACTATTACATCAAGTTAATAAAGTATAATATAAACAGATTAATAATTTATAAAAAAACTATGAAACTTATTAGAGAAGATTTAGTAAAAGCATTATTAGAATATTTAATGTCTCGCCCTTATAGAGAAGTTGCTGGTGCAGTTCAAGAATTAAGTCAACTAAAAAGTGTTGATGATACTCCTAAACAAGAGATTAAAAAATAACTTATGAATAAAAAATGTGGTGGTAAAAAGAAATAAAAACATATAAGACTTTAAAAAGTTAAAATAAAATATGCCAGCAGTATCTAAACAACAAGCCAGATTTATGTATGGAGTGATTAATGGAAGTATAAAAGCTCCAGGATTATCTAAAAATAAAGCAAAAGAATTTGTTACTAACGTTAATATTTCAAAATTACCATTTAAAAGAAAATAATGAGTACACTTTATTATCTTAACCAATATGTTACGACTACAATGGCAAAAGTAGGTGGTCTTAATTTAACCGATACTACTGGAATATGTTTAGCTTCAATCGCTGGAATATCAACAGATAAACCAGGTATCGCTTTATTCTCTTATTCAAACCCGTTAGATATTACAGTTTGTGAGTGGATTACTTATACTTCAATCAATTCTTCTACGTATGAATTAAATGGAGTTACAAGAGGCGGAGAGGGTTTTCCTGCTCATAGTCACAATAATGGTTGTTCAATTGCTTTCCCTATTTCTGCTAGTCATATAAACAATTTAAATGATGCTTGTAAAACATCTTCTATTCAAACGGTTACATCAGCTGCTACACATACAATAAATGCAGATTTATATGGAACATTAATAATTACTGCACAAGCAGAAGCAGTAACTTTCTCTGCTCCAACTGGTACTCTAACTCAAAAACAACCATTAGTAATTCGTATAAAAGATAATGGAACTGCCAGAGCAATTACTTGGAATGGAGTTTTTAGAGCTTCTACCGATTTAGCTTTACCAAGTACAACTGTATTAGGAAAGACTTTATATATGGGTTTTTGGTATAACTCAACTGATGGTAAATGGGATTTGTTATCAATTTTGAATAATTTCTAATTATGGCACAATGGTTAAATTGGGGTGATGGTTCAGACGGTAGCCCAAATGCTATCTCTGGAACAGTCAATACATATGCAACTTGTACAGGTACTGCTGGACAGACAGTTCTAACAACTGCCTTATCTGCTAGCGATGGCGACCAAATTTTAATTCATCAAACACAACACGCAACTGCTGCTGGAACTTGGGAAATAGTCAAAGTTTCAAGCGATGCTGGCACAACTCTTAATTTGTATAGTGCTTTAGTAAATTCATATTCTACAGGTGCTCAATGTGTTTTAATTCCCCAATATACTGGGGGAACTATTAGTGGTGCAGTAACAGGAACTGCATGGAATGGAAGTATAGGTGGAATTATTGCTTTAATGAGTAATGGAGATTTAACAGTTAGTGGAAGTATAACTGCTCCTGCTGGATTTACAGGTGGAACTGGAAATGCTGGTGCTGGTGGTAATCAAGGTAACGGTACAGTTGGAAATGGAGGAGCTTCTACATCTGCTAATGGAAATGGTGGAGGAGGAGGTTATAGTGGTGCAGGTGGAGCTAGAGGTGGTGGTGGTGCAGGTGGAGCAAATGGTGCTAATGGTTCAACTGGTGCAGATTGGACTGGTGGAGGTGGTGGAACTGCTACAGGTGGTTCTGCTTCTGGAATTGCAGCGTTAACAACTTCAACATTTGGTGGTGGTGGTGGAGCTGGTGGTAACGATGATGGTAGAAGTGGTGCTGGAGCTGGTGGTAATGGTGGAGGATTAATATTTATATTTTCTAAGAATTTTACTTTATCTGGAACATTACTAGCAAACGCAACAGCTGGTGCAACTGATAGCGATAATTACTGTGGAACAGGAGGTGGTGGAGCAGGAGGCTCAGTCCTTATAAAAACACAAGTAGGAATATTAGGAACAAATCTAATAACAGTCGCTGCAGGTGCAGGTGGAACTACTTCACGAGGAACAGAGTGTGGAGGTTTTGGTGGAGCTGGTAGTGTTGGTCGTATTCGTTGTGATTACTTTACTTCTGTTTCAGGTTCTACTACTCCTACTTTAAGTTCAGCACAAGATCCAACTTTAAATGTTGCTGGAGGTAGTGGTTTTTTTAATTTTTTCTAACTATGAATAAAAAATGTGGAGGTAAAAAGAAATGACATTAAGCTATAAAGACATTATTGAAGCTGTTAACTGTCTTGAGACAAAAATAGATCAAAGGTTTAATAAGATAGAAGATGAGTTTGTTAGAAAATCAGATTTTAATTTGGTGAGAACAATAGTTTTTACTATGTGTGGAATAATACTTATAGCTTTTCTTAATAATTTAATCTCTTTTAACAAGGGAGAAAGAACATCAGTTTTTAGTATGGATGTAATTCCTACATCAATAGTTAAACAAATTGGTGAAACAATAGTTAGTGTTAGATAGCGGTATAATACAAATAGATTATTAATTAAAAAAATATGATTACATTAGATAAATTTATAGAAAAAAATAATGGAAAATTTATAGATTATGATAAATCCTACGGAAATCAATGTGTCGATTGTATGAGGGAATATATTATTGAGTGTATGGGATTAAATCCTTATGATGCAATACCTGCAAATAACTATGCTAAGAATATGTTTTATAACTTTAATAGTAAATACTTTACTCAAGTAAAAAATACTCCTACTGCAATACCTAAAAAAGGAGATATCATTTTTTGGAAAACTTACCCTTTTGTTACAGGGATTGCAGGACACGTTGGAATTGTAGTCTCTGCTAACGTTAATAATTTAATTGTATTCAATCAAAATTATCCTACTAATTCACCTTGTGGACTTAGAAAATTTAATTATCGTGGAATAATTGGGTGGCTTTCATCGAAGAAATAGAAAGTCATACTTAATTAGCAATCTTATTGCTCAACTGCTAAAATTATAAGATAACCTATATATCGAGCAATACTATGAGACGTATAAAATTAAACTGTTTGACAGACAAAACTAGTTATTTATTAAAAATAAACAATATGGAATCAAAAAAGTATAGTTTAAATAAAGAAGATTTAAAAAAGATACTTATTGGAGCTTGTATTGCTCTAGGTGGTTCTTTTTTAACATATCTATCAGCTATCTTAACTCAGATAGATATGGGAATTTATACTCCAGTAGTGGTGGCAATATTTTCAATCTTGATAAATACTGGAAAGAAATTCATTGAAGGTATTAAATAAAAACAAAGACCGGCATTTAATTGTGGTAGATGGATAACTTTTTGATGTTATCAATGTCGGTCTTGTACGTGTACATCTATATTTTAGCACAATATATACATGAGTGCTAATATTGATATAGAAAGCATTAGATTGTCCTAATTTATTTTCCAATTATTTTGCGGTAAAATTCAGATAATTAAGTTCTTTAATAAGTCTTTTAACTCTACAATCTACGGAAGGATTGTACATCAGATTTCTCCATAAACTTCGGTTTGTGGGGTTAGAAGATTTAAAGAACAATGAATATACAAGACGATATAGATAATGATATGCGTGATACTGCCATTTGGTGCAGTATTTGGATAATTATACTTTTTACTTTGGTTTCTTCTATTATTTTTTCATTGATAAAATGACAACAGAAGATATTAAGGTAGGTATATGTGTTTACGACCTACATTTTCCAAACCATAATAAAAAACTTTGGGAAAATATATTAAGAGTTATTGATAATCTAAAACCCGACTATTTTGTTTTTGGTGGTGATAACCTAGATATGGATGCCGTTAATCATTGGGAAATAGAAAAAGGTAATAGACGAGGAATGGAAGGTAAAAGACTTCGTAAAACATACGATACATTTAATTCAGATATAATGGATAATTTAAATATTTCATTACCTGATTATTGTAGAAAGATATTTATGTTCGGTAATCACGAAAATTGGTTGGAACAATATATAGATAAGATACCTGAATTAGAAGATTTTGCAGAAATAGAACGTAATTTAAATTTAAAAGATTGGGAGTTAATTCCTTATAGACAAACTGTTAAAGTAGGTAAAATATATTTTCATCATGGAGAATATACCGGGAAACATCACGCTTCAAAAATGGTTGATACTTTTGAAAGAAATATAATTTATGGTCATCTACACTCATTTCAAATTCATACCAAAGTAACCCCTATTGATGGAGATGCACATATGGCAATATCTATGCCTTGTGCTTGTGATTTAAATCCTGGATACATGAAAGATAAACCTAGTGCTTGGATAAACGGTTTAGGTGTCTTTTATATAATGCCTAACGGAAATTTTAATGTCTATCCTATTATTAGTTCAAAAGATCACTTTGTGTTTAATGGTGTATATTACTAAAATGGTGTTTTAGTTGATAGTCTTTCAATTACACTTTCAAGATATTCTTTAGTATGTTTAGTTAATATTCTTCTTTTTTGTTGTAAGTTTGCTTCCCATTTTAATCCTTTCTTTCTCAATATTTCAGATACTATTGTTGGATCTCCGGACTTATGATGTCGACAGTGTTCAGAATTTGTAAGTGGAATGGCATTATCAAAATCATATCTTAATGATTTAGCTTGTGATTTGTAAATAAAATGGTGGATTACTTCAACTGGTTCACCACTGATGATTGAATAAGGAAACATCTCTTTACCTCTATTTTGGAATAAAGCATCTGCTATACTTCTTAACCGTTCTATTTCTTCATGTTTTATTTTATGAGTAGTTTTTCTTTTCAATCTTTTACACTTTGGTTTACTTTTACTATATAGTTTTTTTAGATTATATATTTCATCAAATATTGCTTTACTAGGATTTATTTTTCGTCTCATTCTTATTTTCTGTTAATAATTCATATTTAGTTTTTCCAAATATCCATTCTAAATTTATTCTATCTAAAACTTTATTTATTTCTTTAAAGTTATTACTTTCTGCTCTCTTATTTTTTACTGTGTGATTTATCATTTAATGCTTTTTTACCAATTTTTGTTAATCTTTTTCTAACTTCAATATATTTAATTCTATCATCTGGATTTAACCAAATTTCTTTAAACGGACAGTCTCTATCGAATAAATGATATTTATCTGATTTTGTCATATTCTTTACTGAATTTTAATCCTAATTTTTAATATACTCTCATTATCATCTACATATTGAAAAGCATATTTATATTCAAGTTTATTAGCACAATAATATCCATCACTTTCTATTTCATTTTGACATATAAACCAAAACTTTTCACCCCAATAGTTTCTATTCCAGTGTAATTTTGCATCTTTTATATATTTACCATTAATTACACAAGTAATTTTTAAACCTTCTTTAAACCAAAATTTACAATTCATAATTCTTTATATGTTTTACTAATTTCATCAAATTCAAATTTACCCATCATATAAGATGCTCCTTTTTCAAATTATTTTTTATATCTTTATTAGTAAAAGCAAACTCACCAAAATATTTTTCTGCCATAGCATCATATGACTTAGCTGCTTCTTCTTTAGTTCTATGATATGTAACATATTCTTTTTTATTAAGAAATAATCTAGCTCTCCATTTTAATGAATTTTCTCTTTTATTTTTAATTAAATAAACTCCTTTATATCCAGTAGTGTTATTTTTATGAATAGTTATATTAGACACACTTTGTTGAGGAGTACAAATTCTAAGATTTTCCTTTCTATTGTCTAATGTTTTATGATTTATATGGTCTACTAATTCATTTGGTAAAGCTCTAGTAATCAACCTATGCATTAATATTTTTTTAGTTTTTTTTATTTCTGTGTCCCATGTTCCAGCAATTGCATATATCCATTTATCAGAATGTAATGCATACCATTTATATTTAGATACTTTTTCAAAATCTTCTTTATCTATTAGAACAACAAGACTTTCTCTGTTTTTATCTTTTATAGGTAATCTTATATATTTATCCATGTATATATTGATTATAACATAACATCGGATATATTAAAATAATCCATTTACATATTCAAATCCTTTAGTTTTACTTAATTTTACTCTAGTTTCTTTAATCTTTTGGGTGGGTTGTATTAGTTTAGCGCCAGTAAGTAAATCAGTTCTTTGTAGGGCTTGACGACAACGTCTCACACTTTCAAATTCTGGTGCTGCCATAAAATTTTCTTTTGTTATCCATTTATCAAATCCACTATATTTAACAAATCCCATTTTATTTAATACTTCCCACTGTAATAATTTATCACTATCTCTTGTTTCAGGATCATTTATGAGAATAAAATAGATTAAGTCTTTTAATGTTTTCATATTATTTTTTAGGTTTGCGTTCATAACTTGGTACATCTACTAATCTGATTCCATACTTAGCTCCATTACGTAGATGATATACAGGTAATCTTTTCTTTTGTATCCACTCATTTAGAGTTCTCATAGGTATACCAGTAATATCGTGTATCTCTTGTCTGGTTAAGAGTTTATCTAGTTCTTTTTGTAGTTTATAAATCATTTCAGTAATTCCTTATTTTGATAAATATTTCCAATAATCTCCTCACATTCTAAATCTCCTTCAAAACCAATCCATTCAGGATTATCCATAGTTGCTTCTAAAGTATCCCACTTAACAAGATGATAGGAATATTCAGGTTTAAAACCTTTTTGCATATGATTCCATCTTAAAATATCTCCTTCATAAATCTCAACACCATTTTTATCTTTAAGACCTGTGTATTGAGATAATATACAGTTTTTATTTGTAATAATTAAATTCCAAGAATTACTATCCCACTCTGTATTAAATTTTGTAGATACCCAAGACTTTAATTTTTTATCCCACGCTCTAAATTTTATTTCTCTTTGTTTCATTTTTGTTTTATGTAAATATTTAATTAATCTGGCCACTTAACATATTTACACCCAGTAATAGATTTAGTGGCAAAATCATATTTTTGTGTAGAACATTTAATAAATGTTTTTCCATCTTTAGTAGTAGCCTTAACTAATTTTTCTTTACATAAAGGACAGACTTCTCCATCAACATACTCAATAGGCTTCTTATCACCCCATCCAAATGATTTTTTAACTTGTGCCTTATATCCATTGGCTTTTAACCAAGAACTCTTATCTATAAGCTCTGACATTAGTATTTTAGGATCATCACTTCTAAAAGTAAGTAATATAGGAAAGTCATTAGGGTCTAATAGACTAAATGTTACTGATATTGGACTTTCTGTACTCATATTTTTGTTTTAATTAAACTTTTAATAAGTTCATCTATAGATGATATTTGAT
>Ga0074195_1001516_pt1 | contig 32085 bp, 19 predicted proteins | sample EPASupsiteHSE623_FD_64525 | JGI IMG/M metagenome (GOLD analysis project Ga0074195, IMG submission 64525) | Bioremediated contaminated groundwater from EPA Superfund site, New Mexico - Sample HSE6-23 | ecosystem: Environmental > Aquatic > Deep subsurface > Groundwater > Contaminated ... | reverse complement strand
TTTACGGCAGCCTGGGCAGTCCGTTTACCGTTACGGGTCTGAAGCATATAAAGTTTGCCTTTTTCTATAGTAAACTCTATATCCTGCATGTTTTTATAGTGGTGCTCCAGCGTTTTGGCGATTTGGGAAAACTGCGCGAAAATTTCAGGCATTTCGTTTTGCAGTTTTGAAATAGGCTGTGGCGTTCTTATACCTGCTACAACGTCTTCACCCTGAGCATTAGTAAGATATTCGCCGTAAAGCAGGTTTTCACCGGTCGATGGGTTGCGAGTGAAGGCTACGCCTGTGCCGCAGTCATTACCCATGTTGCCGAATACCATTGATTGAACGTTCACAGCGGTGCCTAATTCATGGTCGATCTTGTTTAAATTGCGGTAAATTATTGCCCTATCGTTATTCCAGGAATGGAATACAGCCTCAATTGCCATAAATAATTGCTCTATCGGGTCTTCTGGGAAGGCTCGGCCTATTCTATCTTGAACGAGATCTTTGTAAGCATCAATGATATCTCTAAGTGATTCAGGGCTGAGCTCTTGGTCGTACGTAATGCCCTGACGATCCTTTTGCCGGCTTAGAATATATTCGAAATCATGCTTAGGAATTTCAAGTACTACATCCGAAAACATCTGGATAAACCGGCGGTAAGAGTCATACGCAAAGCGCAGGTTGCCAGTGTTTTTAGCAAGGCCTTGAACTGTTTGTTCATTAAGGCCTAGGTTTAAAATAGTATCCATCATACCCGGCATAGAAAAAACTGCTCCTGAGCGGACCGATACTAAGAGTGGATTTGCAACATCGCCAAACTTCTTGCCGGCTTGTTTTTCGAGCTCAGCCAGATTGGTGCGCACTTCGTCCACTAGGCCTTCTGGAAGCTGTTTTCCAGCCTTATAATATTGGCGGCAAGCCTCTGTAGTAACAGTCATTCCCGGGGGTACAGGCAGACCAATATTGGTCATTTCAGCTAAATTTGCGCCTTTTCCTCCTAAAAGCGAGCGCATTTCAGCGCGGCCTTCATGAAACAAATAAACATACTTAATTGACACTAGCGATCTTCTCCTTTTCCCCTGCGGTAAATTTCGAGGACCTTAGCGGCTGTTTCCTCGGTAGCCTTTTTGGTGACATCAATTATGGGACAACCTATTCTGCGCATTATTCTATCGGCATAATCCAGTTCTTCTAAGATTCGGTCGTAATTTGCATAATCTGCAGTTTGGGAGAGACCCATGGCTCTTAGACGTTCCTTGCGAATCTCAAATAAAAGGACTGGGCTTATTGTGAGGCCGACTACTTTATGAGGCGGCACTTGAAATAACTCCGGGGGGGCCGTTACTTCAGGTACAAGCGGCATGTTGGCGGCCTTTATGCCCTTATGTGCCAAGTACATGCAGAGAGGTGTCTTAGAGGCCCTTGATACTCCTGTGACGACGATATCGGCCCGCAAAAGCCCGCGCGGCTCTTTGCCATCGTCGAACTTAACAGCAAATTCGATGGCTTCTACTTTACTAAAGTATTCGTCGTCAATACGACGGATCAAGCCAGGTTCATTTTTAGGACTTATGTGAGTTACCACTTTGATAGCCTCGACTATCGGACCCATAACATCTACAGCGACCAAGCTTAGTTCTTTAGCTTTTTCTTCAAGGAATGCTTTCAGACTGGGCCGAACCAGAGTGTAAATAACAACCGCCTTTGCTTCGGACGCCTCCAAAAGTGCTTCCTCGACTTGGCGATTGGAAATAAGATAAGGAATACGGCGAATATCAATATGGCCTGAGTTGAATTGACTTATGGCAGCCTTTACGACGACCTCGCCGGTCTCGCCGACAGAGTCAGATAGAATATAAACAATTGGCAGGCGTTTGGCATCAAGTTTCAGGTTAATCGCTACCACTCCTTTTTTAATGCAAGAGCTTAGTCTTTGTTATCAACAAGATGGACAAACAAGCGAGTTATGTTTGTCTTGGTAAAACGACCGACCACTTGATACTTCTCCAAGTTGTCTACCTGCACGGCCTCAACAACCGGTAGAGAATCGACCTGATGGTTAATGAGCTTTTTCGCTGCCCTCAAAGCTGATTCCTGAGGCGTGGTCATAATAATGTTCGGCATGCGAGTCATAATAACTTTTATAGGCATCTCGTTGATGCTCTTTCCTCCCATAGTCGCCTTCAGGAGGTCTTTTCGTGATATTACACCTTCAAGAAGGCTGCCTTCGGATACGACAAATACCGATCCGACGTCTTCAATGAACATTGTAACAATAGCATCATAGACTGAAGAACTGTCACGCACTACTATTGGAAGCGAGTTGATATCGGCTACCCTGATATTGCCTAACATTGTTGATATTAGGTCGGCAGGTTCTTTACCAGTAAAGTAGTAGCCAACTCTGGGCCTTGCGCCGAGAATGCCTGAGCGGGTAAGGATTGCTAAATCAGGACGAAGTGCTGCTCGGCTGAGATTTAACTTTTCGGCAATATGATTGCCGGTAATTGGCCCATTTGTCTTAACGATGTCCAATATAGTGCTTTGGCGAGTTGTTAGTTCGATATGCGCCACCTGCCTTTCTAGCAAATGTTGTACCACTTATTGTCAAATTGCAAATATAGTATACAACATTTATGCATTAGTATCTACCCATTTGTTAATGTTTTTATATTGTATTTCGGTATACAAGCTTGTCCGTAAATAATATTTGAGACTTTCGGCCTATTTTATCCCTGTGAATCTCAAAGGGTTTTGCTAAGCGGCTAAAGAATAATATACCTTATTTGCCATGAGAAGGGATGATATGATGCCGCAGTCTATGCGCCGGATAATAGTAGTATGGTTATGTTTTATGTTTGTCATTAATTTAGCTGGTTTGCCTAAGGCGGAGGCAGGCTCGCTTATCAGCAAAGATCAGGAGATATCCATTGGCCGGGATGTAGCAAAGCAGCTGGAAAAGGAATACGGTCTAGTTAATGATCCTGCCTTGCAGGAAAGGGTAAACAGAATAGGACAGAGTCTTGTTGCGGTATCGGATCGAAGGGACCTGACGTATAGCTTTAAGGTTCTTAATTCTAAAGATGTAAATGCTCTGGCCGCGCCGGGCGGTTATATCTATGTATTTAAAGGTTTAGTTGACTTGATGCCGTCAGATGATGAGTTAGCTGGAGTTATTGGCCATGAGGTTGGTCATGTAGTCAAACGGCATACTGTGCATCAAATAGAAAAAAGCCTTGGAATGAGTATATTATTTGGCTTTATCTTCGGTGACCGGGGAGCATTTCTGCAGAATCTTGCGCTTAATGCCATAATGGCTGGACATAGTAGGGATGATGAGCGCGAAGCTGACAAATTGGGTTTTCTTCACTCATATAAAGCAGGCTATAACCCTTATAGTATGACGATGGGACTGCAGAAATTATCCGAGCTTGATCAAAAATATCACTATGATTTATTCTCCGACCACCCCGAGGGACGGGCGAGGATAGCTCTTGTGCAGACATATCTCAATGAAGCCCAAATTAAACCTCAGGCTGTAGTGGCAGAAGACGGAAAATCAGCCCAGCTTATTGACGGCGAATGGAAAACCCCGCCTATCTATGCTGTATATGAAGGTTATAAACCGCTTAACCGAGCCTATTTCGCCGCGGGAACGCTATATAGACTGAGCCAGCTTACTGACTACTCTGCCGATAAGTTTATCACTGTCAGTGACGGTACTAATTGCGCTATATATTATGATGACAAAAAAGTAATAACCCTAACGCCGGAAGATGCTGAAGCCAGCGGCACCAGCACGATGGATCTAGCTGGCGCGTACATAGAAAAAATTAAAGAGTGGAAAGTAAGATAAGGAATGCCCCGCCGAATGAATTGGCGGGGCATTTTTATCAGCACTATGCAATAAACTTCAGACTTTCCACCGAGCAAAATGCAAGATTTATTAAGGTTGCCCGGTGCTAGTTTCTCGCCGAATTATTCCAAAATTGCAACATTTCCATGAAGTGAATATTTAAAATTCGCCCTTCATATATGTGTTATAAGCCGAGGGTGGCGCATAGCAATATAGAGTGTATTTTTTTACGGAGCTGGATTTTAGAAGAATAAACGTGTTGTTAATGCAAACATGTTTGTGAATATAGCAGGGCTTATTGCAAAAGCGTTATGACAAAGCAGAAAGATTAGGAGGGTGTTATATGCGCAAAAAAGAGTGTGTAGCGATGATTCTGGCGGGAGGGCAAGGCAGCAGGCTGGGGCTGTTGACTAAGAAAATTGCCAAACCGGCTGTACCATTTGGCGGCAAATATCGCATCATAGACTTTACTTTAAGCAACTGCCGAAATTCGCAGATAGATACAGTCGGAGTTCTTACCCAGTACCAGCCGCTTGCCTTGAACAGCTATATCGGCCAGGGCAGCGCCTGGGATCTTGACCGGAAAGATGCCGGCGTTTTCGTGCTGCCCCCCTATACACGAGAGCAGGGCGCAGAGTGGTACAAGGGGACGGCCGACGCTATCCACCAGAACATAAATTTTATAGAGCGGTTTAATCCCAACTATGTGCTGGTGCTCTCTGGCGATCATATCTACAATATGGACTATGCTAAGATGCTTGATTATCATAAGACGCAAAAGGCTGATGCTACAATTTCGGTTATTGAGGTGCCTTGGGAAGAGGCAAGTCGTTTTGGAGTAATGAGTGCCGCCGAAAACGGCCGAGTAACAGAATTCCAAGAAAAGCCAGCAAGCCCCCAAAGTAATCTAGCCTCAATGGGTATCTACATCTTTAACTGGAAGTTCTTGAGAAGGCATTTAGAGGAAGATGGCCGCAATAATGCCTCAAGTCATGACTTTGGTAAAAACGTCATTCCCAAGATGCTGGACGAAGGTCATAGACTGTTTGCCTATCCTTTCAAAGGATATTGGAAGGATGTTGGGACGGTTGATAGTTTTTGGGAGGCGAACATGGATTTGCTCTCTGATGAACCTCAACTGGATATATTTAATCCAGACTGGCGTATTTACTCGGTTAATCCTACTAGACCGCCGCACTATATTGCCTCCGGTGCAAAGGTAACAAGCTCGCTAATAAGCGAGGGCTGCTCAGTGTTTGGTGAGGTAGATCATTCGGTTATCTTTCCGGGAGTATATATCGGCGAAGGTGCAAGGATAACCAATTCAATTATTATGCCTTATGTTCATATTTCAGCTAATGCCATAATCGACAGAGCTATTATTTGCAAGCGAAGTGTCGTTGAAGAAGGGGCGCAAGTAACTTGGTTTGGCTCTAGTTTGATGCCGTCAATAACGGTTGTGCCGGAGCATATTGTTATTGAAAGAGAAGTGCAGTACGGGCCGGAGGGCGTTATTATTAAAAAACAAGTAGGGTAGCGAGAGGGGGGCAAGGTCATGCAAGATGTAATGGGAATTATCAATCTTAATGAAAATGAAGAAATGCTGCGCGAAATTACTAGACACCGCCCGCTGGCAGCCGTACCTTTTGCGGGGCGATACCGGCTGATTGACTTTATGTTATCAAGCATGGTTAACTCAGGTATTCAGAATGTCGGTATTTTAGTGCAGCAAAAGTATCGGGCACTTATGGACCATCTCCGCTCCGGGAAGGAGTGGGATTTAGCCCGTAAAAGGGATGGCCTGTTTATCCTGCCGCCAGCCCAAGCTAAGCCTAGCGGCTACAAAGGGGATATTGAAAACTTCTATAATAACCTTGACTATATCACCAGCAGTCGCCAGCAGTATGTACTTCTTGCCGGCAGCGCGATGGTCTGCAACCTTAATTTCCGTAAGGCTTTTCAGTTCCACCAAAACAGTAAGGCCGATATTACTATGATTTATAAGGAGCAAGAGCTAGAGGAAGCTGATCTTAAGCACAGCACTATTATTGAGTGCTCGCCCAATGGACGTGTAATTGATATAGCGGTAAATCCAGCCAAGGCGACAAGTCGTAAGGTATCAATGGAGATGTACATTATGTCTAAACAGCTATTGATAGACCTTGTTACAGCCAGTGCCGCACGCGGCGGAACTGATCTATTAATCGACGGCATATTGAAAAACCTTGGTCAAATCCAGATATCAGGCTATCAGTATAAAGGTTTTATGGCGAGAATTCACTCTATTCCAAGTTACTACAAGCATAATATGGAGCTGTTAAAAAGCGATAAGTGGCATGATCTTTTCTTCAAGTCTGGTCCTGTTTACACTAAGGTAAAGGATGAAGCTCCGGTAAAATACAAGGAAAGTGCGCAAGTCAAAAACGCTATGATTGCCAATGGCTGTGTCGTTGAAGGTACTGTTGAAAACAGCATTTTGTTTCGCGGCGTAAGGGTGAAGCCGGGAGCGTATGTCAAGGACAGTATTATAATGCAGAAGTGCGAAATCGGCGAGAATGCCAAGGTCGAAAATGTTATCTGTGATAAAGATGTTTCCATAACAGCCGGAAAGTGGCTCAAAGGAGAAGATAATTATCCAATGGTCATCGAAAAGGGAACTGTGATTTGAACTCTATAGCGAGCCTGCATTTCTAAGGAGGGGATCATGTGCTCAAAGATAAAGAAGACTTCAAAAAGGCATTTCTTTACAAGCTCCAGACAATGCATGGCAAAGGCATCGAGGAGGCCAGCCTCCATGAACTTTATACCGCTCTGGGTAGTGTTATTCGCGATTATATCAGCAAAAACTGGATTAAAACAAATAAAGAATATAACGATAACGACGCAAAGCAGATTTACTATTTTTCAATTGAGTTTTTGCTTGGGAAATTACTGAATATGAACCTGATAAATACAGGCTGGTTGGAGGTCTGTGAACAAGGGCTGAGTGAACTAGGGATTGAGCTTAGGGACCTTGAAAGAGAGGAACACGACGCAGGGCTGGGTAATGGTGGACTTGGGCGACTGGCGGCTTGCTTTCTTGACTCGATGGCAAGTGAGAGCTTACCGGGGCATGGATGCGGTATACGCTACAAGTATGGTTTGTTTGAGCAAAAAATCATTAATAACTATCAGGTAGAGTTGCCTGATAACTGGTTAAAGGACGGCTATATATGGGAGTTTAAAAGAGCCGACAAGACTGTCGAAGTTAGGTTTGGAGGAAATGTGACTCAGGTTGAGGATAACGGTCAGACCTCTGTTCTTCATGAAGGATACGAAAAGGTGCTTGCAGTGCCTTATGATATTCCCATTGTTGGCTATAAGAATAATACCGTAAATACTCTTCGCCTGTGGAGCGCAGAGCCAATTGAGGATGAGTTCGATTTTTCCTCATTTAACAGGGGCGACTACCTAAAGGCTGTTGAATATAAGCAATCAGTTGAGCGGATTTCAAAGATTTTATATCCCGACGATAATATCTACGAGGGGCGGGTGCTTCGCCTTAAACAACAGTACTTCTTTGTTTCTGCGGGAATTGCAAGCATACTCCGGCGCTTCAAGAATAAGCAAGGTGTTATCAGAAGGCTGCCGGAAAAGGTAGCGATACATATTAACGATACTCATCCGGCCCTGGCTGTGCCTGAGCTGATGCGTGTATTGATTGATGAAGAGAAGCTCGACTGGAATGAGGCTTGGCGGATAACTGCCAATACCATCTCATACACCAACCATACGATAATGCCGGAAGCTTTAGAAAAATGGCCGGTAGAAATGCTGAAATCGCTGCTGCCTCGCATCTATATGCTGATTTGTGAAATCAATGAGCGCCTATGCGCAAATGTTAGGCATAAATATCCCGGCGATGAGGCTAAAATTCGGGAGATGTCAATTATCTTGGACGGTCAGGTTTATATGGCGAGGCTTGCCGTTGTCGGCAGCTACAGTGTTAATGGGGTAGCCGAGTTGCATACAAATATTTTGAAAAAACATGTTATGGCAGATTTCCACAATTTCTATCCCGGTAAATTCAATAATAAAACAAATGGAATTACACATCGGCGATGGCTTATTAAGGCCAACCCGCAAATGGCAAAGCTTATTACCGACTCCATCGGGGAAAGCTGGGTAAAATACCCTAGTGATTTAACTCAGCTTTTAAAATATGCCGAGGATGTATCCTTTCAGGGAAAACTGACCTCGATAAAGGTCTCCAATAAAGAAAAACTGGCTGATTATATAAAAAACAAGTATGGGATTGGGCTGAATACAAGCTCAATTTTTGATGTGCACATTAAACGTATTCATGCTTACAAACGGCAAATCCTCAATGTCTTCCACATCATGGACTTATATAACAGGCTAAAGGAAAATCCTGGCCTTGATATAACACCCCGGACTTTTATCTTCGCCGGAAAGGCTGCACCGGGTTACTATATAGCCAAACAAACAATTAAACTAATTAATTCCTTGGCGGAGATAATCAATAATGACAAGACGATTGGCGATAAGATTAAAGTGATTTTTCTTGAGAACTATTCGGTATCGCTCGCCGAGCTTATTATACCGGCGGCAGATGTAAGCGAACAGATTTCAACGGCTAGCAAAGAAGCCTCGGGCACCGGTAATATGAAGTTCATGATGAATGGCGCAGTAACAATTGGGACGCTAGATGGAGCCAATATCGAAATAAGTCAGGCTGTTGGCAGCGGCAATATTGTTATTTTTGGTCTTAAGGCAGAAGAGGTTTTAAGCTGCTACCAAAACGGCGGGTACTCAGCCTGGGATGTATACCACAAAGATGTTCGTGTGAAAAGGGTGGTCGAACAGCTTGTGAATGGGTTCTTTCCTAATGATTATGAAGAGTTTCGTCCCCTCTATGATTACCTGCTCCACCAGAACGATGAGTTTTTTGTGCTAAAGGATTTTGCTTCTTATGCTGACGCGCAGGTACGCTTGGAGAGTAAGTTTAGAGATTCTAAAGAATGGCGCAAGATGGCTATTCATAATATTGCACATTCGGGTATCTTTTCAAGTGACCGGACAATTTCTGAGTATACGATCGGCATATGGAAAGTAAAACCTATTATTATTAGTAGTAATTAGCATCGATCACTCAAAATAGAGATCGCCACCGTGCCTCCTCGCGATGACATACTAGATATCCATAAGTATTCTAGATGGTCATTGTGAATAGAGAAAAGCGGTCTATGGCAATCTCCTTGTTTTTTATTAAGAATATGTTAAATTACCAGATTACGGAAGGTGTTTAGTTTGCATGAACAGAAATAGTATATATTGTTCATAACGAAAGGATATTCTTCAATAATATATATACGTAGTAAAAAGGTCTCATCTAGATGGAGGTCGCACATGGATGATTTAAGAAGTGTGATGAGTCAAAAAGAAAATGCCAAGGAAAAGTTTAAGGCAGTTTATATTCATAAATTGCAAACCATGCATGGCAAAAGCCTTGAAGATGCCAGCAATCATGACAAATTCGCAGCCTTGGGTGGATTAGTGCGCGACTTTATCAGCCAAAACTGGATTCAAACCAATCGTCAATATAGCGAGGCTGGTGCCAAGCAGGTTTATTACTTCTCTATGGAATTTCTGCTCGGTAAGTTCATGGATATGAACCTCATTAATACAGGGCTAAGAGATATTTGCCAAGCAGCGTTGGCTGACCTGGGAATTAGTCTTGAAGAACTGGAACGAGAAGAGCCGGATGCTGGATTGGGCAATGGGGGATTAGGCCGCCTAGCAGCATGTTTTCTTGATTCGTTGGCTGCCCTTAAAATGCCCGGTCATGGCTGCGGCATAAGATACCGCTACGGACTTTTCGAGCAGAAGATTGTCAATAAACATCAGGTTGAGTTGCCGGATAACTGGCTTAAAGATGGCTATATATGGGAGTTCCGCAAAACCGATAAAACGGTGACTGTTAAGTTCGGCGGTGACGTCCGATATGAGAATATCGATGGACATTTGAATTTTAAGCTCGAAAACTATGAAGCAGTACTGGCGGTGCCTTATGATGTTCCAATCATTGGCTACCGCAGTAATACTGTTAATACCTTGCGATTGTGGAATGCCGAACCGGCTCAAGCGGAATTCGATTTGTCATGTTTTAATCGCGGCGAGTATTTGAAAGCTGTCGAATACAAGCAATCGGTTGAACGTATTTCCAAAATTCTTTACCCTGAAGATACTTTTTATGAAGGGCGTCTGCTTCGGCTTAAGCAGCAGTATTTCTTTGTATCAGCCGGTCTACAAAGTATTATCAGACGGTTTAAGCGAAAGAGTCATGATATCCATGATCTGCCGGAAAAGATTGCTGTCCATATTAATGACACCCATCCTGCAGTAGCCATTCCTGAATTGATGCGCATTCTAATGGACGAAGAAGGACTCGGATGGGACGAATCTTGGCGCATTACGACAAATACTATATCTTATACCAACCATACAATTATGCCCGAGGCGCTTGAAAAATGGCCGACTGATATGTTCAAGTTGCTGCTGCCGCGGGTTTACATGATAATTGAAGAAATTAATGAGCGTTTTTGCCGTGACTTGTGGGAGAAGTATCCCGGAGAATGGGATAAGATTGCCGGCATGGCGGTAATTGCTGATAATCAAATTCATATGGCGCGATTAGCTGTTGTCGGCAGCTATAGCGTAAACGGCGTGGCTGCTATTCATACCGATATCTTAAAGAATCACCTTATGAAAGATTATAATGAAGAGTTCCCCCGTAAGTTTAATAACAAAACTAACGGCATTGCGCATCGACGCTGGATATTGAAGGCTAATCCTAAGCTGACTGAACTTGTAACGAGTTCCATCGGATCGGGATGGGTCAATCATCCCGAGGAACTTAAGCAGTTGCTTAAATACCGTGATGATGCTGCCTTCAGACAAGAGATTGACTGCGTTAAACAGTACAATAAATTGCGGCTTGGTCAATTTATTAATGATAGATATGGTATTTTAGTCAATCCTGATTCAATTTTTGATGTCCATATAAAAAGAATTCATGCCTATAAGCGACAGATTTTGAATGTACTTCGCATCATCGACTTATATAACAAGCTTAAGGAAAATCCTCAGCTTGATATGGTGCCGCGGACCTTTATTTTTGCTGGCAAGGCTGCTACAAGCTACAATGCGGCAAAGCAGACAATAAAGCTGATAAACAACGTGGCTAGCATTGTAAACAATGATAAGACTATACAAGATAAGCTCAAAGTTGTATTTCTCGAAAACTATAGCGTATCACTTGGTGAATTAATCTTTCCGGCAGCGGATGTCAGTGAGCAAATATCTACCGCCAGCAAAGAGGCTTCCGGAACCGGTAATATGAAGTTTATGCTTAATGGGGCCGTGACGATCGGTACCATGGACGGTGCTAATGTTGAGATTAATGAAGCTGTTGGTTCTGATAATATTTTTATTTTTGGTCTGACAGCTCAAAAGGTGTTTGAATACTACCAAGGCTGTGGCTATAACGCCTGGGATATTTATAATAGCAATGCAGATCTCAAGAAGGTGCTTGATCAACTTGGGGCGGGCGTATTCTCAGATGAACCGGAAGAACTGAGGATGCTGTATGAATCACTATTGCATCAAAATGATGAATTCTTTGTACTTAAAGATTTTGAATCTTATATCGAGGCCCAAAATCGCCTTGACAAACGATATCGCGACAGAACGGCCTGGCTTAAAATGAGTATAGCCAATATTGCCAATGCCGGCGTTTTCTCAAGCGACCGTACTATTGCTGAATACGCCATTGATATATGGAAGACGAAACCGGTAGAGATAGTTCGCTAGCTATTAGCTGCCGCCAGAGGGAGTGAGCTTTATGCATACATCACCGCTTAGCGACCATGATATCTATCTTTTTCATGAAGGAAACAATGTCCGCAGCTATCAGATGCTTGGAGCTCACTTAAGCAAGTATCGCGGCAAGTCAGGAGTGCGGTTTGCCGTATGGGCTCCAAATGCGGCCGAAGTTCGCGTCATAGGTGACTTTAATAGCTGGCAAGGCAGCGGACACCCTATGCGCCGTGTCCGTAAATCGGGAATTTGGTCGCTATTCATACCTGGTGTTGGTCCAGGGGACATCTATAAGTATGAAATCATCACCGCCGAGGGCGACAGCATAATAAAAGCAGATCCATACGCTTTCCGCGCGGAGCTTAGGCCCAATACAGCATCAGTTGTATATGATCTTAACAACTATCAGTGGAGGGACTGCGTGTGGCAGGAAAAGAAAAAAAGTCAGGCTGTTTATGAGCAGCCTGTCCTAATATATGAGGTGCACCTTGGTTCCTGGCGAAAGAACGCCGAGGGTGTTTTTCTGACTTATCGTCAGATGGCTGATCAGCTTGTTAATTATGCCTCAGGTATGGGATATACGCATATCGAAATCATGCCGCTGGCCGAACATCCTTTTGACGGATCATGGGGCTATCAGGCGACAGGCTATTACGCTGTGACTAGTCGCTATGGTACACCGGAGGAATTCATGTACCTTGTTGACTGCTGCCATGAACGAGGCTTAGGTGTCATTTTAGACTGGGTGCCTGGCCACTTTTGTAAGGATGACCACGGACTAAGACAGTTTGACGGTACTGCGCTTTATGAATACAGCGACCCGCTGCGGGGTGAGAATGCCGCGTGGGGAACGGCTAACTTCGATTTAGGCCGGACAGAAGTAATGAGCTTTCTAATTTCAAATGCTCTATTCTGGTTTGACGTTTATCATATTGATGGCCTGCGGGTTGATGCAGTTGCTAACGTTCTATACCTGGACTATGGCAAAAAGCCTGGCCAATGGATGCCTAACCGCTTTGGCGGTAACGGCAATTTGGAAGGGGTTGCTTTTGTCAAAAGGTTAAATGAAGCAGTTTTCAAGTACTATCCTGAGACTATGATGATTGCCGAAGAATCGACTTCGTGGCCGATGGTCTCCTGGCCGACAGATATGGGCGGTTTAGGTTTTAACTTTAAGTGGAATATGGGTTGGATGAATGATATGCTGCGCTACATGGGGACGGACCCCATACATCGCAAGTATAGTCATAATCTTGTTACATTTTCTTTTATGTATGCCTTTTCTGAGAACTTCATTCTGCCGCTGTCGCATGATGAAGTAGTACATGGCAAAAAATCGATGCTCAACAAAATGCCGGGTGACTACTGGCAAAAGTTTGCCAACCTGCGCGCTTTCTATGCCTACTGGATGGCTCATCCTGGTAAGAAGCTGCTGTTTATGGGCAGCGAATTTGGTCAATTCATTGAATGGAAAGATAATGACAGTCTTGACTGGCATCTGTTGGACTATCCTATGCACAAAAAAATCCATGCCTATATGCGCCATCTAAATCAATTTTATACAGCAGAAAAAGCCTTATGGGAGATCGACTTTGATTGGCAAGGGTTTGAGTGGATTGACTGTCAAGATTATGAACAAAGCATTATTAGTTTTATGCGTAAAGGCAAGGATAAAGACGATTTTATTATTGTGATATGCAACTTTACGCCAATTGTTCGTGATATGTACAGGATTGGCGTGCCGGAAAACGGGGCTTACGAAGAGCTTTTTAATAGCGACTGGGAAGTGTTTGGTGGTTCCGGCCAGGCCAACAGCGGGCTTATTCAGACAGAGAATGTTGAGTGGCATAACCGAGCATTTTCTATCAATCTGCGTCTACCGCCGCTGGCAACTATCTATCTAAAGCGTAAGTCATAATACAGCTGAGTAATCAGGCTTGTTGGGAGGGGCACTTCTATGCCGAAAAAAGAATGTGTAGCAATGCTGCTAGCTGGGGGCCAGGGAAGCCGATTGGGCATTCTGACAAAGCAGCTGGCTAAGCCTGCAGTACCATTTGGTGGCAAATACCGTATTATTGATTTTCCTTTAAGCAACTGCAACAATTCCGGGATTGATACCGTGGGTGTACTGACGCAGTATAAGCCGTTAGCGTTAAATAGCTATATTGGTATTGGCGCAGCCTGGGACTTGGACCGTAAATACGGCGGTGTGTTTGTGCTCCCTCCCTATGTTCGTGAACAGGGTGGAGAGTGGTATAAAGGAACGGCTGATGCTATCTATCAAAACATGAACTTTATTGACACTTTCAACCCTGAGTACGTACTTGTACTCTCAGGTGATCATATCTATAAAATGGACTATGCGCCTATGATTAATTTTCACCGCCAAAAACAAGCCGATGCAACCATTGCTGTTATTGGCGTGCCGTGGGAAGAAGCAAACCGGTTTGGAATTATGAATACTGATGCGGACCAGAGGATAACTGAATTTGCCGAGAAGCCGCGCAATCCTCAGAGTAATCTGGCTTCAATGGGTATTTATATTTTTAACTGGCCCATTCTTAAAAAGTATCTATTGGCCGATGGTGATAATCTTGCTTCCAGCCATGATTTCGGTAAGGATGTCATTCCTAGTATGCTGCACGACAGCCAGCGGCTTTATGCCTACCCTTACAGTGGTTACTGGAAGGATGTTGGAACAATCGAGAGCTATTGGGAAGCTAATATGGATTTGCTGGAGGATCATCCGGAACTTGACATATATGATTCTAAGTGGCGGATATATTCGGTCAATCCGACCAGGCCGCCTCATTACCTTGGTGCTGAGGCTAAGACAACTAATTCAATTATCAGCGAAGGGTGTATGATTTTAGGAGAGGTAGAACATTCGGTGATATTTCCTGATGTGTATATAGGGCCGGGGGCAAAAGTCAAGGATTCAATCATTATGCCGAATGTGCGCATTGAAGCAAACTCAATCGTGAATAAAGCCATTATTGACCACCAAGCGGTAGTGGGTGAAAACGCCGTCGTTGAAGGTGCGTATACAGGCGGAATTCAAGATATTGTGCTTATTGGTGAGAGTGTTCTCGTTCCAAGCGATAGTTTAGTAAGTAAAAACAGAGCGGCGGCCAGGCAACTGGCCGGCCAGTCGGCGCAAAAGGAGATTTAGCGGTATGGACTTAATGGGAATTATCAACCTCTATGAATCAGAAGAATTACTGCATGAAATTACGCAGCATCGTCCGCTTGCTGCCGTACCCTTCGGCGGCCGGTACCGACTAATCGACTTTGCTCTTTCAAACATGGTGAACTCCGGGATAACAAATGTTGGTATTCTGTTTCAGCATAAATATCGTTCACTGATGGACCATCTTAGATCAGGAAAGGAATGGGATCTTGCTCGTAAACGGGATGGCCTGGCCTTATTGACGCCTGCTCATGCTGCCTACCCCCAACAGCCACTCTACGGCGGCGACGTTAGCAATTTTCACAGCAATCTTGACTATATCCGTTATAGCAGACAAAAATATGTGGTTGTTTCTGGCTCTGGCATGGTCTGTAACATAAATTATAAGCCTGTGCTTCAATTTCATGAGAATACTGGTGCAGATGTAACCGTAATATATACAGACCAAGATTGTACCGGCGACTATGCCGGGGCGGTACTTATCAATATAGACGCTAATGGCCTAGTGGCAGATATGGAGGTTGCGGCCGGCAGCACTAAATTGAGCAGCGTATCGCTCGGCATGTACATAATGGAGCGCCAACTGCTTATTGATCTTATTGAAGAATGCATGGCGCGCGGCGGTTATGACTTCGTAAAGCATTGCTTGATTAAGAACATGGAGAGGCTTAAAATATTCGGCTGCCTGCACAAGGGCTATGTCGGGCGGATTTATTCACTGTCTAGTTACTTTCAGCGCAGCATGGATTTACTTAGCCCGGCAGTGTGGCGAGAGCTATTCTTCGGCCCCGGTCTTATTTATACCAAAGTCAAAGACGAACCTCCATCGAAATATATGAACAGCGCACGAGTGACCAGCTCGCTGATTGCAGGCGGCTGTGAAATTGAAGGAACGGTAGAGAATAGTATTCTCTTTCGGGGAGTCACTGTAGGCAAAGGGGTTCATATCAAAAATAGCATTATTATGCAGAAGAGCGTTATTGATAGTGGTGCGCTGCTTGATCAGGTAATCTGTGATAAAAACGTGCATATCACGAAGGATCGGCAACTGAAAGGAGACTGCAGCTACCCACTTGTCATTAAGAAAGGAATGGTGGTTTAATATGTTAAAGGTGCTGGTTGTTGCCGCTGAATCTGTGCCATTCGTTAAAACAGGTGGCTTAGCTGATGTTATTGGATCACTTCCCAAAGCTCTCAAGAGTCAGGAAATAGATGTGCGGGTAATACTTCCAAAGTACGAAGATATTCCAACTAGTCTCAAAGAACAAATGGAGCCAGTTGCGCAGCTGACGGTACCAGTGAGTTGGCGTCAGCAGTATTGCGGTATAGAACAACTTGAGTATCAGGGTGTACCCTTTTACTTTGTTGACAATGAGTATTATTTCAAGAGGTCCGGCCTATATGGGCACTACGATGATGCTGAACGCTATGCCTATTTTTGCCGAGCTGTGCTAGAGTCTCTTCCGAGCCTCAATTTCAAGCCAGATGTAATCCACTGTCATGATTGGCATTCCGGTATGGTAAGCGTCTTCTTAAAGGCATTTTATGGCGATAACTCTTTTTATCAAGATATAAAAACTTTATTCACCATTCATAATTTAGGTTATCAGGGTGTATTTGCCAAGGAGATAGTGCCTGATATATTGGGCCTCGATCAATCCTACTTTACGCCTGACAAGTTGGAGTTTAATGATGGCGTGAATTTTATGAAGGGCGGCATGGTCTACTCTGATTTTATAACTACCGTGAGCAAGACCTACGCAGAAGAGATTCGGTACCCGTATTTTGGGGAAAAGCTTGAGGGCTTTTTACAGGCGCGGCGAGGTGACCTTAAGGGGATAGTGAATGGGATAGATTATGATTTGCATAACCCAGCAGCTGATCGTCACATTTTCGCCAACTACAATATCAAAACAATTCACCTGAAACAGGAGAATAAGGTGAAGCTGCAGCAACGGCTCGGTTTGCCGGTGCGCCGGGATATTCCAATCCTCGCTATCATTTCTCGGCTGGTAGCTCCTAAGGGGCTTGATCTTATAGCTCATATTCTTGATGAATTACTTGGACATGAGGATGTTCAGTTAGTCGTTCTAGGGACAGGTGAGGAAAAGTTTCAGCAAATGTTCCAGAATGCCGCCTGGCAGTATCCGTCCAAGGTGTCGGCAAACATATTCTTTGACGAGACGCTTGCCCATCAGATATATGCCGGTTCAGACATATTTTTAATGCCTTCCCTCTACGAACCTTGCGGTATCGGTCAGCTTATTGCGCTGCGGTACGGCACCCTGCCAGTAGTGCGGGAAACAGGCGGCCTTAAAGATACCGTGCTTTCCTACAGCAAATATACCGGTGAAGGTAATGGCTTTACCTTTGCGAATTATAACGCCCACGATATGCTCTTTACCATCAAACGAGCACTTGGATTATTCTACGATAAACCGCTATGGAATAAGATTGTTATAAACGCGATGAACAGCGACTTTAGCTGGAAGAAGTCAGCTAAAGAGTATATCGACTTATATGAAAAGCTTACTAGTCGGTAGAAAGTCTTGCTGGTAGAAAGCGAGGTAATATTGTGAAAAAGACATTAATTCTTCATAATTCCCAGCTTCTAGCCTTTCGCAGCCCCTTTGGGGCTGTTTCTTGTAGTGAGACAATAACTTTGCGTCTAAAGTTAGTAGTTGCAAGCGAGCCTGAGTTAGTAATACTTAGGCTATGGCATGAAGGGCGGGGCGAAGAAAAGATTGGCATGAGTCTTTTATCTGAAGAAAAAGACAGGCTGCTTTATGAAACGGTCATTACTGCTCCTATAACCCCAGGGCTAATTTGGTATTACTTTATTATTAAAGTTGACGGCGAAACTTATTTCTACGGAAATAATCAAGCGTGTTTAGGTGGAGAAGGTCAGCTTTACCCTGCGGAGCCGCCTTCATTTCAGATTACCGTCTATAAAGCCGGGACGACAACCCCCGGCTGGTTAAAAGAGGCAGTAATTTATCAGATAATGCCGGATAGGTTTTATAATGGGGAATCTGGTGGAAATATACTAAACCCTAAAAAGGGCAGTCTTATCCATTCTCATTGGGATAACACGCCCTTCTATGTCCGCGAGAAAGACAACGGCAAGATTATGGCCTATGACTTTTTTGGAGGCAACCTGCGCGGGATAATTAGTAAGCTCCCCTATTTACAAGAATTAGGCGTTACGGTTATATATTTAAACCCCATCTTTGAAGCACCGAGCAACCATCGCTATGATACAGGCGATTATCACAAAGTAGACGGCATGCTTGGCAGTAATGAGCTGTTTAGCGAGTTGTGCGCCGGAGCCAATAAGCTTGGTATAGCTGTAATTCTCGATGGAGTGTTCAGCCACACCGGCAGTGACAGCATCTACTTTAACCGGGAAGGCCGCTATCCCGGAGTGGGAGCGTACCAGTCCAAAACCTCGCCTTTTTACAAATGGTACAAATTTAATACTTGGCCAAACGATTATCAGTCCTGGTGGGGTGTAGAAGCTCTGCCGAATGTTAATGAAGTCGAACCATCTTACATGAACTATATAATTTCAGGTGAAAATAGTGTGCTTAAACATTGGCTGAGATTGGGTGTAAAGGGCTGGAGGCTGGATGTAGTTGATGAGCTTCCCAGCCAATTTGTGAAAAAATTCCGCCAGACAATGAAAGACATTGATCCTGAGGCGGCTCTTATCGGTGAGGTTTGGGAAGATGCCTCTCATAAAGTGAGCTATGGCGAAATGAGGCACTATCTAGGTGGCGAAGAGATCGATTCGGCCATGAACTATCCATTCCGGCAGATTGTACTTGACTTTTTGCTGGCTAAAAGGGATGCACGCGATACGCATAAAGCGCTGATGAGCCTATATGAAAACTATCCGCGGGAAAACTTTTACGCAATGATGAATTTGATTGGCAGTCATGATGTACCGCGTATCTTAACACTGCTTGCAGAAGCATCGTCTCCTGAAACCATGACAGTAGCAGAACAGGCTAAGTATTGCCTTCCCCCCGAAAAGATAAAGCTGGGATTATCCCGTCTAAAGCTAGCTGTCTTGTGGCAGATGACATTTCCTGGTGCTCCATCTATATATTACGGCGATGAGGCCGGGCTGCAAGGCTATAAAGATCCTTACAACAGGGGAACCTTTCCGTGGGGCAGTGAAAACCAGGAACTGCTTTTTTGGCATAAAAGACTAATTGCCTTAAGACATAGGTACGACGCCCTAAAGACTGGGAAATGGCAGCTTGTGCTTGCAGAGGGTGATGTCTACGGCTATGTACGTTATATAGAAAACGGCAAGGATGTATTTGGCAAGGATAAATCAGATAATGTAATCCTCGTATTATTAAACCGCAGTGCCGATAAAGAAGCCAGCATTAATATTAATGTTCGAAAGTGGTGCCGGGGCATACTAATAGACATACTTGACAACAACCAGGAAATGCTGCTAAACGGAGGAGTACTTGCTATGACCTTGCCGCCCAATGCGGGTAAAATACTTGTGCAAAAGGAAGAGCCGGTTTTCCCAAGGCAATGCGGGATACTACTGCACCCAACATCACTCCCCTCTAAGTATGGGATAGGTGACGTTGGTAAAGAGGCCTATGATTTTGTCAATTTTCTTGCTAAGAGTAAGCAAAAGCTATGGCAGGTACTGCCCATAAATCCGGTCGGGTTTGGTGAATCCCCGTACCAGTGCCTGTCGGCCTTTGCTGGTAACCATCTGCTTATTGCGCTCGGTAAGCTTGTGCCCGGCGGTCTGTTGACAGTAAACGATGTAAAGGGGTATCCGGCCTGCGACCAGAATAAAGTGGAATTTGATAAAGTAAAATTGAATAAAGAAAGACTTCTGCGGATTGCATTCCGGAATTTTCGGACAGATGAAAAGCCAGCAGCCTATGGCAAATTCATCACGGAGTGCAAGGAATGGCTTGAAGATTATGCTCTATTTATGGCGCTTAAGAACTATCATAATGGAGCGCCGTGGTATGAATGGCCGAAAAAGCTGGCGATGAGAGATGAAGATACGTTGGATTATTATCGCGACCTCTTGGCCGATGAAATTGAATACCAGCGGTTTTTGCAGTACATCTTTTTCAAGCAATGGCAGGAGTTGAAACTCTATGCAAACAGATGGGGCATAAAACTTATCGGGGATATGCCGCTATTTGTAGCCCATGATAGTAGTGATGTATGGGCTAATCCCCAATTATTCGAGCTTGATGACCTTCGACCAACTAAAGTGGCCGGAGTGCCTCCTGACTATTTCAGCGAAACTGGTCAACTATGGGGCAACCCTATCTATAATTGGGCTGAGATGGCCAAAGACGACTACAAGTGGTGGCGTGACCGATTTGAAGTTGCCCTAACCATGACTGATATTATACGGGTTGATCACTTTCGTGGGTTCGAAGCCTATTGGGAGATTCCTGCCGGTGAAGAAACTGCCCAAAATGGTCAATGGGTTAAGGGGCCTGGCGGAAGTTTTTTTGCAACCATTCGTAAGTACTTAGGTGATTTTCCATTAATTGCTGAAGATCTGGGTGTTATCACACCGGAAGTAGAAGACTTAAAGGCTGAATTCAATCTGCCCGGTATGAAGGTACTGCATTTTTCCTTGGGGATAGACGATGAAGGCCAGTGCAAGCCGTTTGTTATTGAAAAGAACGCTATCATTTATACTGGCACGCATGATAATGACACGACCATTGGGTGGTATAAAGAAATTGAAAACACTGCCCCTGATGATGCAGCTTGTGTTAGACAAATGGTCGGTGCACAACCCGGTGCACTGCCAGAGGAAGTATGCCGGTTACTTGTCAATTTTGCCTATTCCAGCAATGCTAACACTGTTATCATCCCTTTACAGGATATATTTGAACTCACTAGTGAGGCTCGCATGAATACACCTGGGACTGTTGGCACCAATTGGAACTGGCGCTGCCTAAAAACATGTTTCACGCCCGAAATTTCTGCAAGGCTCGTCGAGCTGGCCCAAAAGCATAAACGCTAGCAAAAGAGGTCGACCTAAAGCTTTTAAGCTTTTGGGTCGACCTCTTTTGTATAATGCCTTGCAATTCCTAGGGCCTGGTGTTCTGCGAGAATCTTTTCCACAGCTTCAGCTTGTATATCTTCGCAGTGTATGAGGAGAATTACTGGTATAGGATTATTTCGACTATCTGTCTTATTTTTTCGTGTCGTTATAATCCAATCCAAGGCAAGCCCAACGATAGCCCCCAATGCTAAACCGATGAGTCCCCAGATAATGGGACCCCAGTATAATACAGATCCAAATATTACGCCAAATAGCATACATACAGTCCCTAAAAAAGCTGCGCCATCAAGAATGCTGAAACCATCCGCTCGGTATATCTTGTCAAACACGGTAATTTTTCTTGACGTTTTGCGTAGAGGCACCACTAGAATGTCCTTATTGCTAAAGCCGTCCCTCGTTAGATCTGATATTGCAATTTCTAAAAGAGCACCTTGCTCAAAGGAAGCGAAAACATACATAACTGTCCACCATCACTTAGATTGGCATTTTAAAATCTGAAGCCATATATTCCTGCTTTAAAAATCTAGCTTGCTCGGCATCGTAAAATTTATTTAATTCCACCACTCCGATATAAGAAGCGTAAGCCGCATACCCATAAAGCGATGGTGCAAATAATAACCAATTATAGTTGACAATGGATTTAGCGCTGTCGAAATCACCTAGAATTGAAAATTCAATGGCCTGACTAATGTGAGACATATATGCAATTGCCATTGCACAAGCCATGAGAAAAAAACCTTCTAGTATTTTAAGTGAATAAAAATGCCCTAAACCGGGTGTCAGCAATGACCATGTAATTGCTAGTAATGGAGTTCTCTTTTTCCCATAGCCAAATTCTAAGCCGGTAAGTTTAACTGGAGTAATCGGGTAATCTTCGCGTTCAGCCATAATATAATATTTATTCTGCTCGATGGTTTCACAATAGCTGTCCCACAGTGCAAAAACGTAGACTGCAATATAGAGAATTAACCACCTATGATCTAGAACTTCTTTTGCTTCTTGGAACTTGCCAGTAAATGAGTAAACGATTGCAGCGTTTATATGGGCCTGTGTATTGACTAGAAGTTCCCATAAAATTAGAATAAAGCCTCTCAGGTGATTGCTAATCAATAAATGCCCAAACCCTGGAAGTGCGGCCGACCACCAAGCAGTAACCCAAGGAATCCTTAGGTGAGCTCCTGATGCACCAATAGCAGTTAAAGTGCCTTTGGGGTGACGCGGATATTTAGTTTGGCCCATTTACCAACCTCCTGTTTCAACATCTAATATCAGTTAGTATTTCCACAATAGCTGAAAGTAGTCTCCCTAACATAAGCTCATATATGGCACAAGAACTCTTATCGGCCTGTAATTTATATTAGTGACTATTAAATTGATAAAACAAAAAAAGCCAACAAGTGTTGACTATGTAATAAAGAGCCCGTAATGATCTACGCTACAACCAACGCTAATCATTACATACCTATACGCAATCTTTCGACTACCCACAGGCATTACACAACCAACGCTGATCTTTGCTCGACTACTACAGATAGCTACCGAACCGGTCGCAATCTCTCGACAACGGCCGACCCATAACAATTCACAACCCATAGCAGTCTTAGCTCGACTGATACACATCCCTTGGGACCATACGACAACAGTTGGGCTGCCGTACAGCCTTTCAAGACATGTACCAATCTTCCCGCCGACTACCGCCGAACCTTTGCAGACCCGACGGCAATCTTTGGCCGACTAATGCCGAACCCCATTGCTGAGATCCGACACCAGTCTTGGCTCGACCATTACGAACCCTTTACGTTCATTATTATGTCTCGAAAAAAGCTTGAGATACCAGGTAAATTTTGCAATAAATATAGTAAATAGAACTAGGAAAATATATCCAAAAAATGAAATATGCAGGGTGTTGTCAAAATGTGACGAATACTAACTTAGTTTGTCAGCGCTAATGGCCAATGATTGCCAACCTATATGATTGGTTGTTTAAATAGTTTAGATAACTGCAGGGAGGAATTTAGTGAGATCCCTTATTGTTAATTTAGCAGAGAAGACTAATAAGTTATCGCTTCCAGTCCTTTCTCGTATAGTTTTTTTACTAGGATTCTTATTAATCATCTTTCTTTGGATATTAATTTATTATCAAACAAGTTACGATTACGCAAGGACAATTGAAGAGAATTCTAACGAGACTATGAATATAGCTATAGCTTTTGAAGAGCATGCACTAAGTATTTTTTCAGAAATGGACAAAGACCTTCTGTATCTTAAACAAGCTTATGAGCAAGGCGGAACTTCAAGTCCGGTCTTTAATTCCTATTGGGACGTAATGGTAAATAATCCAAATCGTACTCAGATATTAGTTTTAAATGAGCACGGGGATGTAATTAAGTCTGCCCACCAACCGCCAAAACCTAATTTATCAGATCGCGAATATTTTCAAGAACATTCTTCTAACGGTAACCATAATTTGAACATTGGTAAAACTATAAAAGGCGTATATTCAGGAAGGCAGGTTATTCCTATGTCTCGCCGGGTTAGTAAGGCAGATGGCACTTTCGGCGGGGTTGTAGTTATTCTTTTGCGAACAGATTATTTCCTCTCGTTTTATAACAAGATGGATATCGGGCAGAATCAGTTAATTTCTCTCAATGGTATGGATGGTTTCAACAGAACTCGCCAAACTAATGACGATGCGGAGAGCGGACAAGATATTAGAGCGAGTGAACTATGGAAGAGGGTACAAGCTGGTCAAGTAGTTGGAACACATATATCTACGAATGCTATCGATGGCTTCCATCGGTTAAATAGCTTTCGTGTTATTCCGGAATACCGTGTCGTAGTAGCTGTTGGAAAGTCGACACAATGTGTCTTGAAAGAGTATCAAAATCGAAAAGGAATATATACGATTGTAGGCTTAGTTGCCAGTTTATGCATACTGGCCTACTGCAGCTTATTTATTGCGTGGTATGGACAGCAACGGACGCTTAATAAGGAAATATCACGATTAGAGAGACTGAATCTAGTGGGGGAAATGGCTGCTGGTATCGGACATGAGGTGCGGAATCCGTTGACAACTGTACGAGGTTATTTACAGTGGTTTCAGCGGAAAACAGGTTTTTCCGCTTACCAAGAGCAGCTGACTACTATGATAGAGGAAATTGATAGAGCCAATTCAATAATCACAGAATTTCTATCGCTTGCCAAGGATAAATCAGTAGTGTTAAAACAAGGCAATTTAAATGATGTTCTTGATGCACTATCTCCGCTTCTGCAGGCCGAGGCATATCATTTAGGATATGGACTAAAGATTGAAAAAATTGATATCCCAGATAATTGGTTTGATGATAGCCAAGTGCGGCAGATGCTGCTCAATTTAGCCCGCAATGGCTTTGAAGCAATGGAACCCGGTAATACCTTAACAATTAAATCCTATACGGAAGGCAATCAGAATATAGTGGCTGTCTGTGATGTTGGCAAAGGGATACCACAAAACATTATAGATAAAATAGGGACGCCATTTGTGACTACTAAAGATACAGGGACAGGATTAGGTTTAGCAGTATGCTACCGAATAGCTGATCGACATAATGCCAAAATAGAGTTTGAAACCTCTGAAAAGGGCACTACATTCTACGTCAAATTTGGGTTAGAAAAGGCAGATTGATTGTGATATTTATAGTATAGAGAAAGGGTTTATGCAGCTGCTAGACCGATAGAAAGACCAACCTAGCTGTGAGCTTATAGGGACATTCCTAATATGATGCTCGATGAAAAGGAATTTCGCCACTCGTAATTAATCTGGCTAGAAAGCTATAGAAGCAATGCAAAGCACGGAAAATTGGCTTTCCGTACAATGGTAGATAATAGCATAAAGTCATCAAAATACCATAAATAATGCATCTCATCCTAAGGACTGAGATGCATTAAGGGCCTGCATATACGCTGTGACAGATAGCTCGCTTTAGCGATAGCGCCGTCTCCAATACCTGCAGCGATGCTTGATTCTGCAGCAATGACATAGGCAGCCGCCGTAGCCTGCATATCCGCCAAATCCACCCAACCCAAATGAACTGCAACATTCCTCATCAAAATCATTGTCGTAAAGATTACAATAGCCACCAGACTCTAGAAATCGACCATAAGCACTCATCAAATTCACCTCACATAGATTTTCTAATATATATTATGAAAACGAATTATGCTTTGTTCCTATAGAAATTAACAATATAAATAACAAGAGCCAGGAGAATATTCTCCTGGCCTTCCTTTTCAGTTAAATTTGTCGCAACAAAAAGTCCAACACTTCGTCGTTCATTAACAATCTGGGCATGAAATCTATAGGTATATTTGTCGTTTTCATTTTTCGGATCCACCCTCTTTATCATCTTCTCGGCTAGGCAAAGGCTTTGTAGCAGGCTGATAAATTGTCCAAAATTTTTGTGAAGATTCTGGTTGCCCTTGATGCAAGGCTTGAATATGTTTACAAAGCATAAGTATCCCTCTGGCTGTTACGGCACGAGCTATAAAAGTAAGGAAGGTGTAACCATGATTCCACTTCAAGAGTTGTACTTCACCTACAGCAACAAATATAGGAGCAAAGATAAAACTATAGATACCTGCTGCTAGCACTGTACCTATAAGATACTTAGCCCAATTATCCGTATACTGATACACAATCATTAGTATAATCGGGGTAAGCGTTAAATGGTAAGGGAAAAAGGCAGGCGTGAAAGGAAAAACCTTTACAAGATACATCCAAAGCCTTAAGTTATCCGCAATGGTGTCCACAAGAGCCGACATAACTGCCAGTAATGAGCCAAATAAGAGTAATTCTATCAATCTTGATTTATCAAGTAGTTTCCACCAAATGAGATAACCGACACAGAGGGAAATTACGGTGAACCACCAAGGGAAGGAAAAAAGCTCCTGTGTTACCCAATGCGTATAAAGTTGAGGCCAAAGTTCATCCTTTAGTGCAGATATACTTTCAATTGTTGGCATATTACACCTCCTCAATTTTATCATTCCCAATACTTGTAATACAATTCTTCTGTCAGACAAGTTAAGATATTAAATACTGCGAATAGTAATCCGAAAGCTGTAGTCTGAATATGTGTTTGCTTTTTTTTTACGGTGCATACTAGGAAGATAATGTCGGGGGTGTACTGCATGAATGATGATTTTGTACTATATCAGCTCCGGGCTGAAATGTGGAATATTATACTAGCGGACTGGCAATCCGAACTAGTGAGCGTCAAATATTGGGGCTAGTCGCCTTCATCCTTTTTTATTATGCCATGTGGTGGAAGCTAACAGACAAACGCCGTATTTCTGACCTTTTACTATTTGGTTCCCTGCTGGCTGTAATAAGGTTCATAGTTGATATATTGGGGGTAACTGCAGGGTTGTGGATATATAAAGTTCATATTCTGCCGACTTCACAAAGTGTCTTTCTCCATGCTCTAACCATTACCCCGCTTCATATATGTTAGCCCTGCAGTATAGCCCGAATTGGAAGCAGTTCTTTGCATGGGGTGCTTTTGCTGGGGCATGGATTTCTTTTGTCATATTACCAATGTCTGCACTTTTAGATATTGTTCAACTTATGAAGTGGAATCACATTTACGGATTTCTAGTATCTTATGGGGGCGCAATATTTGCCCGTGGTGCTTTTTATTTAATCAAACAAGTACAACAAAAGGCTGTTGAGGATTATGATAGTCCGATGCAAAGCACGCTAATGTAACCGGCTTTTAAGCCAGTGGACGAAGATAGTGCGAAAAAAGATAACGACTAGGTACCGATAGCAGAATCGCAGATTATCTAATAAATAAAGATATTAGAGCTTATTTCTGTCACTGTGGGTTGCTTCTAGTGACCCATTACGCAGATAATACTTCAGAAAAGCCATAGCATAGCTTTTCTGAAGTATTAAAGAAAGGCTCAGGCTATTATTAGATTAATTTTGATATATACTCCTACCAATGCAAATAAAAAACATGAAACCCAATAAGGAGCTGGCTTAGCCAGCTCCTTTGTTTTATTCCGCTAGTCTATAGTCCCTCCTCCATAGCCTTTTTCCAAGACTTTCTACCTGTTTTTTGACAGGAGTATCATCAACTCTGCAAGAAGAATATAAAGGCGGCATTTGACTATCTATACATGTAAATGTACCGGATTAGCCGAACGCCATTTGCGTGGAACCGGTATAAAGTCAAATAAATTCTTTATATTATTGGGGGATCTAATGGTTGAAATACTTACTGAGTTGGGAAATAGAATCATAAACGGCGGCTTCAAAACGCATTTGGCGGTGTACATCGTTAGTTTAGCGTTAGGCATAATCATAATCCAGCTGATTTTTTACAAACTGCTCAAAGTAATCGCAAGAAAGACCAGCGTCTCTTATCCTCTACTGCAGCAAACATTTAGGGGAATACCCACGTTGCTGGGTACTCTTATTGGCCTCTACGCTGTTATGGAAATACTGACAATTCCTCCACGGCCACTACTATTTCTTCAAAATCTGTTTCACTCCCTTGCCATTCTGTCATTGACCCTCTTGGTCGCGCGTCTGGCCTCCGGCTATCTTAAGCAAAAGTTCGGCAAAACATCCGGAGCCTTTGCTTCAACTTCGATCTTAGCCACAACAATTGATCTGGCCGTTTACACCATCGGCATATTGTTTTTGCTTCAATCTTTCGGAGTCGCGATATCTCCATTGCTCACTGCTTTGGGCGTTGGCGGCTTGGCAGTTGCGCTGGCGCTGCAGGATACGCTGGCGAATTTATTTTCCGGCATCAATATACTTGTGGCCAAACAAATCAAGATAGGTGACTTCGTTAAACTCGCGACCGGCGAAGAGGGCCATGTAGTGGACATGAACTGGCGCAATACCACAATAAAAACTCCCACTGAAAACATGGTGGTCATACCCAACCAAAAATTTGCTTCATCCATAATCACCAATTATGCTCAACCATTTGCTGAGTGTTCCATCGCTATCCCCATAGGAGTCAGTTATGAAAGTGATTTGAACCATGTGGAAAAGTTTACTGTAGATATTGCAAAAGAAATTCTCCAAGAAACGGAGGGAGGCGTCCACAGTTTTGAGCCGTGCGTCCGATATGTCAGTTTCGCCGAGTCCAGCATCAACTTCAATGTTATACTGCGGGTAAAAACCGTAACAGATCAGCACCTCATCCGCCACGAGTTCATCAAGAGAATTCATACCCGCTACCAACAGGAAGGAATAATAATTCCGCACCTGAACAGAACGGCCAATGTCGAGCCGGTAACACCACGGGAGGAATTACGCCAGCGGTAATTTTGAGTGAATTCTATTGGCTTTTCGCAGTTTTCTTTCATAGGTATTAGTCGCGATTGAATCTTGTTGGCCGCTCCAGAATATTAAAGCCTTCCAGGCATTTGCTTGGAAGGCTTTTGTATGAGCCGGATAGCAAAGCGAGCGTTAATCACGCCCGCTTTCTGCTAAACCTTAAATTTATTAATGTTATGTTGTAATTCTTCAGCCATTTTGGCAAGGCTTTGGCTGCTGGCGGCGATTTCTTCCATGGAAGCTGATTGCTCCTCTGTTGCGGCCGATACGGTTTGGGTCTGACCCGCTGTGTTTCTACTTATTGAGTTGATTTCAGTCATCGCAGATACTAATTGTTGACTACCCATTCCCAGTTGCTGAACGCTAACTGCAATTTCTTGACCTTGGGCAGATAGTTTTTCAATGAGTGCAGCAATTTGCCTAAAAGATTGTCCTGCAGTATTTACAACATTAGTTCCGACTTTTACCTCGTTGGTTCCTTCTGACATAGCTACCACTGCTTCGTCAGTGTCTGCTTGTATATTTCTTATCAGGTCGGCAATTTGTTTTGCCGCCACTTGTGACTGTTCCGCTAATTTTCTTACTTCCTCTGCAACAACCGCAAAACCTCGGCCCTGTTCACCTGCTCTAGCCGCTTCTATAGCAGCATTTAGCGCAAGCAGATTAGTTTGCCCAGCTATCCCCGATATCGTATCGACAATCTGTCCAATTTCCTTGGAACGTTCGCCGAGTTTTGTCACAACGAGGGCAGAGTTGTTTACAGTTCTTTCGATGCTAGCCATTTGGTTCACCGCAGTCTCTAGCGCTCCGAGACCTTCTTGCGCCGCGGTTGCTGTCTTCTGAGACGTGTCCCCAACTACAGCATTATTACTAACTACTTGTTTAATATTAGCTGACATTTGTTCAACTGTGCCTGAAGCATGGTTGACTGACTGAAGCTGATGCTCGGCTCCTTGAGCAACTTCTGTAATAGTTTCGGCCACTTGGTTAGCTGCTTGGGCGGATTGTTCCGCACTTGCAGTCAGTTCTTCAGAAGAAGACGCTAACTGTTCAGCCGCTTGGGCCACATTTTTTATCAGGTGACGGACGCTAGATTTCATCCGGTTAAACTCGGTCGTCAGTTTACCAACCTCGTCGTTGCCATTTGAAAGCATATCTTTACTTGATAGGTCGCCGCTCGCAATTAATGATACTTCTCTAACTATGTTCTCAAGAGGTTTGGATATTAGCCTTGAAAGATATTGCCCCAATATGAAGGAAAGGACTATTGAACCTGTAATTACTCCAAGCAAAACCAGTATGGTAGTTTTAAAATCTTCTTGGTTTTTCTTATAGACTATTTCAGCTTCTTCCTCTTGGGCTTTAACTAAGTCCCTTATTCTATCCGCCAGCTCCTCTGGGATAGCTTCCGCATTCTTATATTGAAGTAATGCTTCTTGTGCTTTCCCAGATGCGACAAGTGTTATTATTTCGTTTTGAAGGCCTAAAAACTTGTATGATGAAGACTTGATCTTATCAACCAATTGTTTCTCTTTTTCATTTAGGTCTTTTTTTTCCAATTTAGCTATTAGTGACTCGAAAGTTGTATCTCGGGTATGTAGCTGCTCGATGATTTTCCCCTGCTCACCTTTATCCGAAACAATTAATTTGAGTAAAGTCCCCTGACGGGTTCTGTTTTGCTGTCGCATATCTTGTGCAATATCCAACATGACCATATGATCTTCATAAACTTCCCTGAAGTGGTTATTTCCTACTTTTGTGTAGTGGTATCCAACAAGACCAACAAATCCAATTAGTAAAGATGAAATCATAGTCAGGATTAACAGCTTTTTGGAAATTTTCATGTCGAGAAACCAAGTCATTAGCATTCCCTCCTTCTCAAATAGCAAGTTCAGAAACACTGCGAATTCTTAAGAGTGCTTCTTACAAGCTGACGACAAATAATGATATATATCGACATTGTTCTATTTAGTTCAACATGAAATGCCCGCTTCCTGCAATGGATAAACACTTTATTCGGTTGCTTGCAAAATGGAATATATCCTACATTTTTATAGCAATTCTTCTTACATAATTCCTGTATAGTGATTAGCAATGATAGCCCAACGCATCCAGACTGGGGGCAGGATATGCCCTTATTTTGTAGCTTTAGTGAAAATAGACTCACTTCGCATAATCTTCAAGAGAAATTTAGGGAATACTTTCAGGGATTGGTACTGTGTTTCGGCACATCTTGCCTTATGGTTCGTTCGGAATGGCGGTAAAGTCTTTGCTCTTCAAAAGATAATGGATCATGCAAAACTGGAGATGACTAGAACATATGTTAATCTAGCTCAGGCAGATGTTAATAATAGCCACCGTAAATACATTCCTATCACCAAGTAAACGAAAGGAGAAACTTACATAATATATTAGAAGAAGGAGCTATTGCAGCTCCTTCTTTGTGAGATAATTATTAATGGCTTCCCATTTTGAAGCGTTAGGTTATATTCAGAACAGGACTTATGACGAATGTGTGTGGTGTTGATTGCAGCCAGATTGTTATCGAAGCACCATACATGGAAAATATCAAAGGAGGCAAAACCGAATGAATATCATTGTTACCAGTATATTCGTAGAAGACCAAGACAAGGCACTGGTGTTTTATTCAGAAACGCTGGGATTTGTAAAAAAGCAGGACGTTCCTGCCGGAGAATTTAGGTGGATAACGCTTGTTTCTCCAGATGAACAAGACGGTACTGAGCTTCTGCTCGAACCGAATGTCCATCCAGCCGCCAAAGAATATCAAAAGAAGATATTTGCCGATGGCATCCCAGCAACAATGTTTGGCGTTACAGATATTCACAAAGAGTATAAAAGATTAATGGAAAAAGGTGTGAAGTTTACTATGGAGCCGACAGAAATGGGCGAAGTCACAATAGCTGTGTTCGACGATACATGCGGCAACCTTATTCAGATAGCGCAGAAGTAACTTTATGTGAGTCAAGGAACGGTTCCTTGACTCACGAAATGATTTAGTGATGGAGTTAAAAAGGAAGTCAAGTTTATTTGTACGTAAAATAGCGGATGTATTGTGCCTTGGTAGAAATATAGTCCAGAGAACGACATGAGTAGGGATTCCTTGATTTGTCTGTATTTTCATGCTACAATAGTTACTGTTGGGGCTCGGGTAAATGCTCGATTTCCAATATACAAGACTGAGGGTTGAATCATAACCCTAAATTTCCTATAATGTGCGGGCGTAGCTCAGTGGTAGAGTACCGGCTTCCCAAGCCGTTTTTTACCAGTAATTAGGACAAACAAGTTGTATATTTATGCAACCTTCAATCGAGGAGGTTGCTTTTTTAATGGCAAAAAAGGGGAGTAAATTAATTACAGTACAGCCAGAACTTAATCCATTTGCACTAATGTCCGCATTTTTAAATTTAAGAAAGGCACAAGGGGTTACTGCTTACACAATCACAAGTTTCCGTAGTGCGATAACGAACTTTTTCGCGGAGTATAAAGGTACCATACGAGATAGCAGGAAATTGCGCCAATCGGTAACGATTTATTTAGCAGATAAAAAAGCAGGATATCATAATAAACTACTTCAAGCCTTGCGACAGTTTTTTGATTACTGCTCTGGGGAGGGAATTCTTCAGGACAATCCCTGCCATGGAATAAAGTTTAAACGATATTCCGCTCGAATTGTCGATCATGACGAAAAAGTAATTAAAGCACTACTAGAATTACCGGACAAAGGTACATTCGCGGGTCTT
>Ga0074195_1001515_pt1 | contig 32092 bp, 23 predicted proteins | sample EPASupsiteHSE623_FD_64525 | JGI IMG/M metagenome (GOLD analysis project Ga0074195, IMG submission 64525) | Bioremediated contaminated groundwater from EPA Superfund site, New Mexico - Sample HSE6-23 | ecosystem: Environmental > Aquatic > Deep subsurface > Groundwater > Contaminated ... | reverse complement strand
CGAGACCGGACTGAGAAGCCGGCAAGAACGGCCCGGGGCAGCGCGGAGGGCGTCAACTCAAGTCCCGGACATAAAGTGACCGGAAACGGCGCCGGGCCCCGGGGGATGCGGGGGGCGTAACACTGACGGCATCGTTGGAGATCAAGGAAGAGGTCTTGCGGATTTGGCCGACCATCCGTACCACAACACCGCCTCGTTCGTCACCAAGTTCTGTGATTCCAAGTATGTGCTCCTCGTGCTCACGCTTCATTCGCCTCAAGCGGTCACGCGGAAAGTCTGGAACGAGTTGCCTCTTGTCCGCGATCTTATGGTGGTGCTCCGAGCAGAGCAGCATCAAGTTGTCCGCATTGTTCCTCTCATCAATTGCCAGCGGGTCATCGCCACGTGGACTGGACGTTGACCGCTTCCGGCCGACGATGTGGGCCACGTCACCCAAGTTCACCTCGTACGCGAACTCCATGTCCTGAAGGAGGTACTTGTTACATCTCTCGCAGCGACCTCCAGCTCGAACCCAGAGTTTGAGCACTTCTTCGTACGAACACGTCACGCAAATGGGTTGATGATCGTGTGACGAACATGCTATTGACATCGGCCTTTGTTGTCAACTAGAATTGAAATTGGGCTGGTGATTGTGTGATACTCCAGAATCAGATGGACGCTTCCCGCTACCTGAAGAGTCTCGGCATCAGGCTTCGGCCCGCTGCAAGTCCAGCGGTCGGCCGGTTGTCTCTCGCGGCCGAGTTCGAACTCGAAGGTCACCACGGCGTTGTTGTTCGCCCGAAGCGCGGCGGAGTGTCGCCCAAATACCTGAAGATGCTGGCGGCGCAGGGCGTGGACTTCGTCATCGTCGATGGTGCCGTCCCTTTTGCGGTATACGGACGGTCTTCGGAAGGGATGCTGGAACCGCTGCGCGCTCTACCGGTGGCATGTCCCTCGACTTTTCCGCCGCCCGAGATGTTCCGTGTCTTCATCGACCTCATTCAGAGGGCGGCGCACAGGCCCAGCGACTCCCTCGAGCTGGGTTCTCGAATCCTTGTCTCAAAGCTCGTGGATGAGGAGACGAACGCGGGGCGGTTCACCCCATCGCTGTGTACGGATAAGGATCGTTCTGCGTTGCATCAGTTCAGCGACGTCGTTGGGAGCTTGAAGCCACCGGTCAGCGGTGCCGCGTTAGAGACGGTAGGCACAATGCTGGCCCTTCTCGCTGGGTACAGACTCTTGCCACGGTCGGACGATGAGGTCGCGTCGCTCATCGAGTTCGTGGCTCGCCTCGCGGACCCCAAGGCTTGGGGTCTGCCGCACCATCTGTTTTTTTTGATGACCGGTTCCTGGACCTCGAGCAACCAGACAGTTGTGGCCAGCGAGTTTCCGGGTGTTCAGCTTCTGCCGCTCAAGGCAGCACGACGCGGCCAGGCGGTTCTCTCTCTGTCATCGGTTGCCGAGAATCCATTGCTCCGCCACCTCTTCCCGAACACGCGGTTCGTAGCGTCGGATTTTCTTGTCTGGTCTCCTGATCAGAAGAGTGAATCACCAGAGCGCATTTTCGTCGTGCCGCCTTTCGGGCGATGGATCGCCGAGGCTGACGTGCCGCTCGACTCTGAGCTGAACCGGCGACCGAGCGGCAAGTCAGCGTCTCGTGCTCCTGCCGAGACGCTGTATATCGAACACGCCATGAAGCTGGCTCGCTCAGGGACCTTGATCGTGGCTGTGCTGCCCGAAGGAGTGCTTTCCGGAGTCGGTCACGCTGAGTTCAGGAGCTGGTTGCTGGAGCGTTCACAGCTTCTCGCGGTGGTGAGCCTCCCGGCCCGATCCTGCTTTGAGGGAACGGCCGTCCGTTGCTCGATTCTCTACCTCAAGAAGGTTGATCCGGTACCCCCCGACTACCCCATCCTCATGCTCGAGATCGAAGAGAACGACCTTGAGGAGCCGGGAGCTATGTCCAGAATCAGCGCAGCGATTGCCAAGGCCGTCACAGGTGGTGGCTCGTCATGAGAGAGACGACAATCCAGCGTTGCCGACTCGGGAGCCCGCACGCACGGCTCGATCCCTCCTTCTATTTTCACGGGACGAGGCTGCGGAAGCTTCTCGACGATGAGGGGATGAGGCACGCTGCGCTCGCGGACCTAGTCGCTGAGGTACACGACAGAGCTCGGCTACCGGCTGCCTCATCGGGAGTTCCGCTGGTCCGACTGAGCAATCTCCGCGTATGTGAGATTGATCTGTCCGAACTGCATCGGATCGACCGGAGCGCCTCACGTTCGTGGCCGCAAGCACTCCCGGGTGATGTTCTTTTCGCGCGATCCGCAGCTCCTTTCCGAGCAGCCGTAGTTCCGGATGACGCTCCGCTTCCCATCATCGTGTCGCCCGAGATCATGGTCATCAGGCCGCGAGGGGCGGTCGTTCCCGAGTACCTCGCAGCGCTCCTTTCCACACGAGCCTACAGTAAGGTTCTCCAGGATCTGTCATACCGTCGCGGCCCGACAGCGCCGCAGAGGCTCTGTCTGCAGGACATCAAGAGTCTCCCTGTGCCGCTACCTGGGAGAAGCCTCCAGGAACAGATCCGTGCCGCATACGATTCGGCCACAAGCCTCTCGCGAGAATCACGAGAGGAAGTCTCCTGCGTTGTGCGGGCAGTTCACTCGGAAATCGACGTCAAGGTCCGGTGGCCACATCTGTCCCATGATGGACTAGTGGTTCGACGGACCGATCTGAGTGAAAGGTGGGACGTCAACTATGCGCGAGGCCGGCTGCTTCGCGCAGCGCTCGCCGAAGCCAAGGTGATGGCCCCGCTCTTCACGCTCGCGCGTCCAGTGCCGTCAAGCCTTCGTGGAATCGATGAGGACGATCTGGTGATCGTCGTGAAGGCAGAGGACATCAACGAATCCAGCTTCCTCGTCGAACGCCCCCAATCGAATCGACTCGCAGAGCTCTCATCGAGGATGAGGAAGCCGCTCGCGGTCGGCGACGTGCTCCTCTGTACAACCGGCCAAGGGGAGCAGGTAGCCTACCTGGACTCATCACTAGCAGCGTCGGGGCTGCCACTGCTCGGCAGCGCAACCTTCACTGCGCTCCGCTTCCATGAAACACCCCGCTTCTACGCTGTGGCTCTCGCTCACCCGATCGTCCGAAAGCAGATCCAACACTTGTCCACGGGGACCGTCCAGCGGTTTGTGAACAAGAGAGACGTCGACGAGCTGCTTGTACCGAGTCTCGGTTTGGTGTGGCGAGAGGACTTCGATGCCCGGATAGACCGCGCCATCGAGCGGCGCCGTGAAGCACTGGAAGCGCTCGACCGGCTGCTCGAGGCAGCACAGAGCTTCGTGCGGGAAGGATGGCAAGAGTGATCACAATCCCCATATTTAGGAAGGAGACCGCGGTCCCGCGACCCAGACAGCTCGACACGACAAGCTACTGGTGCTGCGAAGGGGCGATTCCCAAGAACAACGACGCCGGCTTTGTCCGGCCTTTGTTGGGCTCTTGCACGGAGCAGAGTCGACGACGTCCCCAAGGCGCATCGCGAGTCACCGCTACAGTCCATTTCACCGACAATCGAGGTGCAGAATGAGGGCACCGATCACCGAGCGGATTCGTGACCTCGTGCTCCGACGTGGTCCTATTACGGCCGAGGCGGTGGCGCAGGCTCTGCCTGAACTCGCCGACTGTGGTGGCGAGCAACGGGCGCTCTTGTTGATGCGGCTCGATCCGCAGCTCGAGCGAACCGGCACGAATCTCTGGGCAGCGCGCGGCACGATCCTCACCGACGAGAGGAAGGTCCACCGCGCCGCAGAGGACTACTTCCGGTTCCTCGACCGAAGGGGTGCGCCGCTGTCCAGCGCCGTGGCCGCGATCGCCGGGAGTTGCCGCATCGACAGTCGCAAGGTCGAGGAGATCCTGCGCGAACGGTACGTCGTCGCCGGCACCAACATCTTCAACAAGCTGCGCGAGAAGGAAGGCTCATCAGCATGAGAATGGTTGCACGGTATGCGTTCGATCTGCGGGCTGCCGACGTCAATGCTGCCTCTGTGTGGGACTCCGTGCAGCAGCGAGTGGAGAACTGGCTGAACTCGAAAGGAAGCCGCCACGAAGCTGACGATGTGACATGTCTGGCGTTGTCCGACGGTCGCACGGGAATCCTGAACGTCACCCACTTGGTCGGTGGCGATGGCGAAGCTCGGACTTGGATCCTGGATGAGCCAACCGACGGAGGAACATTTAGAACGACGCTTGCGCTCGGTCGAAACGCTGAGACGATCGCCGTCACTTGTGCTTTGGAGGCCGGCTCTCCTGTCTCCGTTCTCGCGCCAGTCTTCTTCGAAGCTCGATGTCCCCAGGTGATACGGGACATCGTTGAACAGGGTGCACCTTGGTCGATCCGAGGAATGCGTGTCCTGGCCAAGCCGTTGCGCTTCGACCATGAGAGCGGAGGGGATGAACTGGGCGCGCTCATCAGGAGCGAAGAGCGATCACTACCTTTGGTGGTGATCTCTGAAGACCAAGGACTTGTTCTCTATCCAGGAATCGTCGAGGCCTTGGCTCGGGACCTGGCGGCCGTTGCCGTCGTGGCAGCCTCGACAACCTCTGCATCTTGGCGGCTGACCAACACACTGGGTGTGGACTGGTCCTGCTACAGCGGTGCAATCCGTCTCTATTGGCCTATGTCGGCGACGGGCGACGCCCCATTTAGGCATCCTCTGTGGACATCTCGTCGCCTTCTTGAAGGAGTGCCAGATACCGCGGAGGCCGCAAGACGTATCCGCACACAGCTTCGAAGGAAGATTCTCGGCCTCTCCACGCTGACGATGCGTCGACACCCCGTCTTCGATGACGTGGAGCGATCGCATCGAGCTCAGATGTTGGAGATACGTCGCAAGGAGGCGGTCAGCCAGCAGGAGCTTCTCAAGCTCTACGAAGGCGACAACGACCGCCTGGATTCGGAGAACCGAACATTGAAGGAGAAGGTTGCCCAGCTTGAGGTAGACCTGGCCAACACTAAGGCCATCCTCGAGTGGGCGAAGAAGGAATCGGATGAGGAGATATCGCCGGATGAGGAAGTGCCTCCGGCAACGGTCGAGGCCGCGGTGGAGAAGGCGAAGAAGAAGTACGGATCGTTCCTAGAGTTCGGCGACAACGTTGACGCGGGGATTGTCTCTCTCGCGGAAGCCGCAGGGCCACCCGACAAAGTTCTCGATTATCTCCGTGGCCTTGCCGACCTTGCCGCTGCCCTGCGGAGGGGTGCCATCGGCGCCACGAAGGTGAAGTGGCTGGAGGACCGTGGTTTTCACGTGAGCGGCGAGTCCGACACTATCAAGAACAGCAAGGCCGAGATGAAACTGAGGACCTGGCATTACGGACTGAAGCGCCGCGAGTTCGAGCTTCATATGAAGCCTTCCGAAGCGACCAGTCCGGACCGATGCGTCAAAATCTACTTCGACTGGGATCAGGACCTGGCGAAGGTCGTGGTCGGCTGGATAGGCCGGAAACCTGGCTTCTAGGGAGACACGCTATATGGCCAAGAAGAAAGAAAGCGCAACCGATGCTCTTAGCGGGCAAGCGCAGGAGAAGCTGAAGCACCTCGGCTACTCGCGTATCGAGCCGGGCTTTAAGCTGTTTGACCCTCTGGGTGACGGGAGCATGGATGCGGTCGCGGATCTCGCAGCCTTCGACGGCGACGAGCCTGTGATCCTGTTCGCTTCGGCCGAGGCGGGTGGCGCATCGAAGGCCTCGGTTCAGGACGACGCCAAGTTCAAAGCTGGCCTCGGCGCAGCCAAGGGCAAGCCCTTTCGCTTCATCTGGGTGTGGGACGGCGAGAACGACTTCATCTTCGACCTGGAGAAGGACGCCCAGATCCCCGCACTCCCCGCTCGCGAGGAATGGAAGACCGTCGCCAGGCCGATCTCGGACACGCGGACCCGCCTCGTGCAGGAGGTGTCAGCCGAGTACCACCGCGGCGACTTTAGGGCGATCCAGCACAACTTCGACCAGCTCCACGAAGCGATCTACTCGCGTGGGGGCGTCAAGCCGACCAACGCGGCGATCGACGAGCTGGGCAAACTCCTCTTCCTCAAGGTCCACCTCGAAAAGTCGCCCGCCTACGTGCTCAGCTCGGGCGCGGCCAAGGGCAAGCGCTTCGCCGAGATCTATGCGTCCGACCACGTAATGAAGCACCAGAAGACTGCTGTGGTCCAGCTCAAGGACGCGTTCCGGGAGATCAACAACCTGCCGCAGTACCGCGCGAAGGACATCACGGGCGAGGAGCACACCATCTTTGCCTACGACGAACCGCTGCGGCTCGAGAACCCCGACGTCCTCGCCATGGCCATCGATGCCCTGGACCTCAGGGACAAGGAGGGGAACCCGATCCGCCTCTCGGTTCCCGACCGGGAGCTGGTCGGCAACGGCGAGCGGGCTCGCCTGATGCGCGCTCACCTCATCCACGAGGACCTGCTGGGGTGGGCCTTTGATGTGTTCCTGCGCGGCAGGTACGCCAGCGACGAGGGGCTCGCGACCTATCTCACGCCGAGCCAGGTGGTCGAGTGCATGGCGCGGATCGCCTTTCACGACATCACCGAGGCGGACCTGTGGGCGCGTCGGGGCGACCCCGATCAGCGGGAGCGATGGGCCCCGCAGACCGAGGAAGAGGCAGCATTGCCCGCGTTCTTGTGCGGCGACAGCTGCTGCGGTACGGGTCGCTTCCTGGTCGGCAGCCTACGCGAGGTGAAGCGCCGCATCCTCGACGACCGCCACGTCGGGCACTCAGACGACGACAAGCTGCGGTGGCTCGCGGCGATGAAGCGGCACAGCTTCTTTGGCGCCGACCAGGCCTTAGGCTGCATCCAGAAGGCCCGCATCAACATGCTCCTCTACGGGGAGAACCACAGCCAGCTCCTGAAGGTCGACGATTCCATCACCAACGCTCATCTCGATCGCCTGGTCGGGAAGTTTGACCTGATCATGACCAACCCGCCCTTTGGCTCGGGCAAGTACGACGATCCACGGGGCCTCGCTCGCATGCGTAGCGACAACCTCGGGCTCGAGCTCGGCTGGTCCTGGACGCCGGGCAATCGCGACAAGCGCAAGGAGCTGAGAAAGGCCGACCCGGCCGCTCTGTTCATCGACCGGAACCTGCAGCTCCTCAAGCCGGGCGGTCGGCTGCTCATCGTCACGCCCGACGGCATCCTCTGCAACTCGGGCGACGCCTACATCCGCGAGTACATCATGGGCACCAAGGACGAGGAGACGGGCGAGTTTCTCGGAGGGAAAGCGGTGGTGAAGGCCGTGGTGGGCTTGCCCGAGCGTGCCTTCTCGCTGGCAGGTACTGACGCCAAGACGAGCTTCATCTACCTTCAGAAAAAACGTCATCCCGCCCAGAAGCAGGACGTTGTCTTCTTCGCTGCTGCCGAGCACGTCGGTTACCTGAAGCGCGGGAAGAACGAGCTTCCAGATCCTCTTGGCAACGATCTGGTTGAGATCGCAACGCAGTACGGCGCCGGCCCTCGGGAGGTTCGTTGATGGTGTACGATATTGCGACAGTCTGGGTCGGTCCAGAACGGCTCGACGATCGTGTGGACACAAGGCCGTACAAGCCATGGGTTCTAGCTAGGATCGACAAGTGCCGGGCATTCCGAGACGGTAGCGTGTGTCTCGGGTCAAAGGACATCTGCTCGTTCCTATCTCGTGGTGTTGGAGGGGGCCAGACAAATCCCTCATCGATCGCGGTCTACAAGGCAAGAGAAGTCACGGGCTACGGATTCTCCCTTCCGGAGTTGTTCCTAGACGATGCTCCCAAATCAAAGGTTCTCCGCCACGGAGATGTCGTTCTCACCTCCTCGGGAATTGGGACCATTGGACGAGCAGACCTCTACTATGCACCTGCACAAGACGATACGCAGCCGCTCGCGACGGTGGACAATCATGTGACGATACTGCGATGCAGAGGCAATGCCTTGAGTCCGGGTTTCCTTACCGCTTTTCTCAATAGTGCATATGGCAAGGCCTGGTCGGAATGGGGCACAACAGGCAGCACGCGACTGCTTGAGCTGTCGCCCTCACGTGTTCGGCGTATCGCGGTCCCCCGTCCTGACATACTCATTCAGACGTTTGTTGGCCAGAAGATAGAGCTGGCGCTGCGGTCCCGTAGTGCTGCACTAGGATCACGGCAGACGGCCTATAGACGGCTCTCTCAGTCTTGGTCATGGGAGGATGGCGCTCTCAAGGTGCAGAGGGAGTCGGCAAGAACGGCTCACGTGGTCGAGGCGCAACGTCTCGCCGACCGTCTCGATGCGGAATTCTACAAGCCGCGCTTCCTTGCGCTTGATGCGTGGCTGGACGGCCATGACTGCTGGATCATGGCAGATCTCGCGGAGTCCCCAGTCAAGGGCGTACAGCCCGAGTATGATTCCAACGGAACCGTACCTGCGCTCACCGTTACGCACGTAGATCCATTCGTCCTCAATCGGGACGGCGCCAGTGGGTTCGTTAGTGAAAGTTGGCTGACAACGAACCCCCGCGCCCGCGTGGAAGCCGGAAAGCTCTTGGTCACTGTCACGGGTCCGCCCCTCGGTGAATGTGTGGTGGTGGAGCCGTATCATCTGCCTGCGGTAATCAATAGCCACGTAAGCCATGTGAGCCCCACAAGCTCATTCCCATGTCCCAATCTGCTGGCGGGGATGCTCAACTCGCCGTTAGGGCAACTTCAAACCACGAGGCACAGCAAGGGAGTTCGTCAGAGGGAGCTCTATCCGAGTGACTTCATGCGCTTCCGGTTCCCGCGGATTTCACCGAAGGAGGCTGCAGCGCTCGATGGTCTCTTTCGAAGCTCGTGCGTCCTTCTGGAGAAGTCCCGCACGTTGATCAACGAAGCCAAATCCGACGTCGAGGCCCTCATCGAGGGCACGCTGGACACGAAGGCAATCCTGTCCGGCAAACTCAAGCCGCCCACGGAAGAGGATGTGTTGCAGCTCGAAAACACTGACGAAAAGAGGAGCTTGCGATGAAAGTAGCACGCATTCTATTGGAGAACTTCAAGCGCTTCGAGCGGTTGGAGATCAAGGTTCAAAACGGTCTCACCGAGGACGTGTCGAACCAGTTCCTCTTGCTCGGCGACAACGGCACGGGGAAGACGACCGTGCTCCAGGCGGTGGCCCTCTGCCTTTCCATGGCAATGGGCCGCACGAAGAGTGTGGAATCCTTCAACTGGCTTGGATGGATCCCAGGTCGCTACCAGCGATGGGGTGAACCGCTGGTCGAACTGGAGGTTCACTTCGATGACGAGGAGCTCAGGGTTACGAGAGAGGTGGCTGATGCTTGGGCGAACTATGCACACCCCCCTGACTATGTCGCCCCGGGCAACAGTCGGCAAGTCACGCTGGCGCTCCGAGGTGGAATGGCGAGAGCGCCAAGTGCTCAGGAGTTGCTTCAATTCCGCGGGCGAAGGTACGCCACCCAGCTTCTCCGTACCGATCCGAGCGCCCGCGACCTCTTCGCGAAGCTCCCGGGCGTCTTCTGGTTCGACCAGTTCCGAAACCTCGCCTCGCCCCCCGCAGAGACATCCGAAAACGACGAGGATTCAGGCGGACACGTCTCCTTCAATGTTGGGGTCGCGCGTCTGCGTGAACACTTGAATCGCTGGCAGCTCGAACGCCTGGCGGGAAATCAAAAGAAGCACGATTTCCTTCTAGAGCTCGAGAACGCCTATAAGCGCGTGTTTCCCGGTCGATCCTTCGGCACCCCGGAGCCCATGTATCGTGGCGGGACCCCTACGCCGGAGGATTACTACTTCATCCTGTCCGATGGCCATCGCACCTACGACATTGAGGAGATGTCGGCCGGTGAACAGGCAGTGTTTCCCTTACTCTACGAGTTCGTCCGCCAGCAAGTCCGAAAATCGGTCGTCCTGATCGACGAGATCGATCTCAATCTGCACCCGCCTCTGGCGCAGGCGCTACTCCGTGCGCTGCCGACGCTGGGGTTGGACTGCCAGTTCCTCATCACGACTCATTCCGAGTCGATCAGCAACCTGGTGAGCCCCGAAGAGACCTACCGCCTCGCTGGAGGTCGGCTATGCCTGTGAATCTTCTGCTGTGCGAAGGGGCGCCGGGCAGCCTGGATGTCCGAGTCTTGAGCAAGCTCCTTTCCGGGAGCTGTGGAGAGATTCGACCCATGGGTGGCAAGTACGGCATGGGGACCCGAATCATGGCGCGCAGGGAAGCGCTTGGCGGCAACACGGTGTTTGGCCTGCTCGACGGTGACTTCCGCGACCAATGGAAAGACCCGACCCAGCAGCCAGTTTCTTGGATCGCTTCCGACCGTACCCACCTTGGCTGGCGGTGGGAACGTAAGGAGATCGAGAACTACTTGCTGGATCCGGATGTGGTGTCACAGGCGTTGCGGAGAGGTGCTCCCGATCCTGGTATCTACCGAACTGTGCTGGAATCCGCCCGAGACAGAGTTCTGCTCTACCAGGCAGCTCGCACTGCGCTCTCCGCCGTTCGTCCACGGTTTCATCCTCTAGTTTCGTCCTTCGGTCCTACAAGAGGTAAGGCAAGGCTCTCGTTTCCCGATGACCTGACGGAAGATGGCTGCTGCTTGGGAATCGAGAACTGCGTCAAAGCCTACCGGGAAAGCCAGTTCGTCAAGCTGGATACTGTCCTCGATCGATTCCGGCAGTACCGAACAGAGTGCGAACAAGGAGGGCAGCGGCACCAACACTTCATGGTTTGCTTTGCAGGCAAGGACCTTGCCTGGGCAGCGAATGACGATCTGGTTCGCCTGGGTTTTGGTAGCTGCTGGGCATTCTTGGAGAAGGTCGCCCAAGGCATCGTCAACGCCAGCGAGGACATCGGGGACTGGCTGCCCGAATGGAAGGCGATGCAAGGAATGGTGGCCGCTGCATGAACCCTTTGCCCCAAGATCCGGCGTCGGCAATGCCGCTCATCGAGCACCTCGCAACTTGGGGCGAGGTATCCGAGTACGAGACGTGCACTTTCCGCGGCTGTACGGAATGGCTCGATGTCCTCCGTGGGGCCGGGCTCATCGGGGAAGTTCATTCCAAAGAGGGCGAGGTCATCGCCTGGGCGCTGACCAGGAAGGGGGAACCTCTTCTTGATGTCCATCTCGATGACGCCACGAAACTCGCGCTGTTTCAGGTGCCTGCCTACCGCGCCTACCTCATGGGTATTCTGGCCGAAGGCCTTGTCCTGGTGGCCAGAGCAGGCATGCACGAACAGCTCGAAGCCTGGACCGGTGCCGACCTGGCACCTTTGGTGCCCGAGATCAACACTGCGCTTGATCATGTGGAGGATTCCTCCAGCAGGCTTATCGACGCCAGCCGGAACGAAATCGAGCGGCGATGTGCGGCCATGCCTGGTCGGAACACCGACTTCAGTAGTTGGGACCAACCACTTCTCGGTCGCGCCGGTCGTGCACAGGATCTCTTCGAATTCGTGCTGCGCAAGTTTGCCCCCTTTGCAGTACCGCCCCCGTCTCTGGGAGGGGACGATCCGGCCACGGTCCTTCGCAGACTTCCGCTGGCTTCCGACGACGGACTGGAACTGGACCAGGGTCTGCGGCCTGACGGCTGGAGCATCGGCCGTCGACGCGTGAAAAGCAGCATTTTCATCTTCGACGAACACGGCCGATACCTCGATGGCCCCGACGGACTTCTGGGCTGCCCGCTCCGCGCAACACTCCAAGACGCGCTCGTCGAACAGCCGTTCTACAAGGCCGTTGTGCACTTGGCGATCTGCGCTTGGCGGTCGCCCGTGACCACGATGCCGGCGGTGGAGCTGAGGGTGTCATCAAACACCGACCTCTGCGATCTGCGGATTGTCGTTGGCTCCCACGATGGAGGACTCCTGCGCGAGCGTTTGCCAAGGCTCGTGGGTCTGCAGGGTGTAAGGGTTTTTGGCTTGCCCGAACAGGGGCTGCCATCCGACCTGATGCACAACGTTCTCCGAAACCTGCTCGAGCATGAGGTTCTACGGCAGGTCGAAGGCCAGGTCCAACTTCATCCGGACTATCAGGCGTCCCTCATGGCAGAACGGCTGAACACAGTCTTTCGGCCAGGCAAGCAGCTTCAGTGCCGAATGGTAGACGCGTTGTCCGCGGGCCATTACCCACAGTGTCAAGGGGGGCTGCACCATGACGCCAAATAGAGAACCGCCTCCAGGTATGCAGGGCAATCGAAAGCCGTCGGAGGATGCATCGCCAAACGTGCCGCGTGCATGGGTATACCGTTTCATCCCCGAGTACTTCGACATCGACCGATGCGAGGCTCAACTCGGTTGGATGGATGTGCCCCTTCCGAACAAATCGGTACTGCCCAATCCTGGCGACCTTTTCTTGCTAGCGACGCCGGACGGAGTGGCTCGTGCCGTCGTGGAAGTGGAGCGCTATCTGGGTAAGGTAAGGGCTCCACACGAGACTCGCCCATTCTGGACCAATCGTGACTACAAGAAGGGGGTATTTCCAAGAGTGCGGGTGCGTTTCGTATCAAGGTCCAGGGTAGCCGAGTGTATCTTTGGCGATACGGAACTTGCCCGGCTTCAGAAGACACCGTGGTTTCGTATCTCTCGACTAGCCTCTAGCAGTCAGATTCCGGCTCTGGACGATGCTTCGTCTAGAGTTGCCCAGTGCAGCACGGGACCCATTGATTCCTCAGATGATGACCGTGGAAACAACTCGACAGGCAACCCGCCTCAACTGGGTGATCCAACTTCCGTTACAGGCTCACACTTGTCGACGCCTGCCGAGGGTGCGCCTCCAAAAAGGGGTCCGGGTCGCCCGCGTAAGGTTGGCTTTTCCAGTCCACCGGAGACGAAAGGTTTCCGAGAGCAGCAAAGTCTTTCGTTGGATGCTACGGCGGTTTGGTGGCGCGAGTGTTTGACTCAAGGGCGAATCGTGGGAAACACGTTTTCGGCTGAATGGCCGACAAAACCCATAGGTAAAGAGAGTTTGCGAGAGGCTCGAAATGCCTACGCTCGGACGCTGAATGTGAAACGAGATCGGGTTCTCGGTACGTCTAAGCTGACGCGAGATTTACGAACGCTTTGTCCTGCGATAGAAACACGACAAAAGACTTCTGAACGCGCCCCAGCCTATCGATTGCCTACGTTGGAGACTGCTCGTAGACAGTGGGACGAACGGTTTCCAATACGAACGAGTGATGTCTTACACGTGTCGACGCCTGCCGAGGGTGTACCTCCCTCCGCACAGAGCGAGACCGCCTCAATTATAGGTGAGGGTGAAGGCCAACTCTCCATTCCGGGGAAGAGTGGTGTGGATGTGCCCTCAATAGCAGACCCCGGATCTAGCACCGAACAAGCAACGCCTATCCAAGAGGTCGTCGCCCTGGATCGGCCGGGGCGGAAAGACGCCTCCCAGATGATGGTGAAATCTTGGGGGCCTGCGGAACGACACCTCGTCTTGGGGCTCACGGTGCCCGAATACATGAGGGTCATACGCGCCAAGGCCAATTTGACCCAGAAGGAGTTCGCCGCAAAATTGGAGGTAACACAACCAGTCGTTTCATCCTGGGAACGCGAGGCTAGCCTTCCCAGTGAGGAGGATTGGATTGTCATCCAGCGGCAGTTCGGTGAAGTTAGCCTGGCCCAGGCACCTGCGGATGAGACAGTCTCCGTTACAGTCAACGATAGATGCAGGCAATGTAGGGCCCTGTTGGAACATCTTGTCCTGTACGGAGAGTTGACCACCAGGGAGTTACGATGGCTCGACATAGCCCCAACCGTCTTGGATGCGTGGGCCAATTCACTATTGATGGCGCGTCCCGGAAACGTGTACGTGGTAACCCCGTTGTTTCTGGACCTCGTGCAAGGATCGACAGAGCCTGGTGTGTTTACGAGTCGACTCGCTCTTCGCTTTCTTGGAGATCACGCAAACGATTCCGAATCGACATCTCTGGATGTAGAAGCCCATGTTTGGGAACGACTCGAAAGCTGGAACCTCCCCTGGTGGCGCACTGATACCCAAGATGAGTACCAGTACCTTTGTGTTCCGACGGTCCAGGACGCAAGTCGACAGGCATCGGAACGGCTCGATCTCTTCGCGAAACTGCCGCCTGAGGAGATTCGACGTTTGCTGGAGAATCTCGAGTTTGTATCTGACCAGAGCAAATGGAGTGCTCAAGTTAGTGGCAGAAGCGAACCGGGGACCCTAAGCCGGCAAATGCGAGCACGAGTTCAGAGGCCTCTGTTTCTCCCTAGATTCCGTGTCCCAGAGGGGCGAGAGAAGCAAGTATTCTTACGTGATCTGCGTTTTTCGGAAGTGATCAGTCGGAGGTATGTTGTAGCCGGCGTGCCCATTTGTACGGCAGAGGAATGGGAGAAGGGGGTCCTGTTGGATAGAGGTTCTCTGTCGGAGAGGCTTCTGAATCATCCGTTGTACAGGGTCATCGTCCAGTTTGAAGTTCACCGACTTTTCGCCGGACTCAACGCACAGGTCTTCGCGGACCTGCGTTCAGTGGCGAATGAAGGCTGCATCGTGGAGATTGAAGGTGCTGACGCAGGTCCGCTCTGGAAGATCTGCAGGGCCATTCTGTCAGACTTGAACTATCGGCCGGTGGGCCAATCTGTCAGTGACTCCCTTTGGTCAACGGCTGTGCAGGTCGCTCTCGACAATCTGGTTGCTCTGGAGGTCCTGCATGAAACCGGGGGGATGTACCGAATTACTGAGAACTTCAGTAGTACGTTCAAGTCTTACCCAACCGGCTCCCAAAATAGAGGTGAGAAGCTATTTCGAGTTCGTCTGCTCCAGCACCTCGAGGGGCTTCATGGAGGCTCGCGATGAAAGAGCATGCCTTGCGGATCGCGCTGCCCAAGCTATTCCTGTGGAGCGAGCCCGGTCGTTTCCAGGAGTACCCAGAGGCGCTGTCCCGTGCGCAGGAAGGGCGTAGCTACACGCGAGTCGAGGTCGAGCGCGAGCTGTTCGACATCGCTCCGACCATAACGTTCAAAGGCGGCGCACTGCGGGGACGCCGCACCGACGGAATCATCAACGCGCAAGGTCTCGAGCGAAGCGGTGAGCGTTACCGCATCAACGGCATAGACCTGCTTCGCAAGGCCAAGACTGGCATCATTGCCACGTCAGTCGGCCTCGAGCTCGGGCGGCTCTACCGCGAAGCGCCCAATGGTGACGAGTGGCCTCGGGCCCTGGCGCGGCAGATTCTTCTTCGAGAGCCTCGCACCCGGCTCCTGGTCGGCCTCCTACTGCAGGGAGCCGAGCTCGAAGTTGGTTTGGTCGGCGCCACGCCGACGGGCGGCGTGGCCGTGGTTGGTGTTCAGGGGAACCGGACTGCGATCGTGCAGCGCGAGTCCGCCGAGTTCAATGAACTGTTGTCTTTGCACGCGGAATTGGCGCTCGGTCCCTGCTGGCGCGCTGATCTCACGTCTCTTGGCCTCGGCCAGGTCCACTTCGAGGGCGTCCAAGGGAACGCCCCTTCGACGAACGACCTGCCGACCGCCATCAAGAAGGCCTTGGCCGTGCTGTTTCACGTCGGTGTCTTCGATGGTGACGCGGGACGCTGGACGATGGACCCCGAGCGTCTAGCCGAGGTGCTGGGGACCGAGGTGGCAAACAGCTTCGGAGTCGGAGCGGCGCCTCGGTCGGCGAAGCGCACCGATGACGACGCGTTTGCCCGCGCCCTCGCCGAGACGATGGACAACGATGGCTTCGTGATCGTCAGCCGACTTGCCCAGCGATTCGGTGAGCTGCTCGCGGTCCCTGGGCCGGAGCGCGCACTCGTCCTCGACAGCTTCGTCCGCGGCGCGATGTATCACGAACGTTTTCGCATCTTGGAACGGCATTCTGGTCAGCCCCGGATGGGCCGTGGACTGTTTGGTGAGAGCGAGAGTCGGCGGGTGCGGATCGAGTTTCACAAGGGTACGTCACCCGGAGGGAGCACGCCTGCTGCACCTCCCGCGGTTGGTCATGGCAGAGAGAACTCCGGAGGAGAGCAATGACGATTTCAAAGAAACCATGGGCGGCCAAGGGTGTCGCTCTCTACCCGCCGACCTTCTGCATGGTCGGCCAGAACCAGGTGTTCAATGCCCTGCACCAGTTCCGGCGGTCCTTCTGGGACGGCTCGACGAACGACATGGCGGGGTTCTTCGTGACCTTTGGAGACTGGGGCCTGGGCAAGACCCGCCTTGGCTACGAGGTGATCGCCGAGGCCACGGGCCGCGTCGATGAGTGGCTGCTCAACAGCAACGAGCACGTCATCGCTCCGTTCCATCGAGCCGAGATGAAGGCACGGGTTCTTGAGCCTGCTCTCAAGGACGGAGTCCTTCCGTTGTACGTGCGCTACAGCGCCGTCTGCGACGAGGGCCTGGATGCCTCAATCTGGGTGCCCCGCCTCACGGTCGTGGCATTGCAGCACATGCTCGACGCATCCCCGGTCGCTGGTGGGCCGTCTGAGCTCTACAGAGATCTGCAGAACACTCTGCACGCCAAGGGTGTGGATCTGGGTGGATTGGCCGTCGTCCGAGACGAGTCGAAAACGTTCGACGACCGAGTGAAGGCTGTCATGGACATTCTACGGCCTGTGGGAATCAGACATCTATGGGTGGTGGTCGACGAAGTCGAGACGCCGGCGGATCTGAAGAAGGGGCTGCGAGAGGAGACTCAGACGTCGATCGATGACGAGTACCTCCTCATGGTGTCGGAGGTCATCAAGCACGAAAACTGGCGGGCCCAACATCCCTACGTGAATTTCCTGCTTCTCTGCTCGATGGGTATGCGGGACCAGATACACATTGGTCCCAATCTGCGCCGCGTCACCAGCGTCACGCTCGAGCCGAACCAGGTCACCGACGTGCAGAGCTACGTGAACCACATCCAGGCCAGCCTCGCGGAGCCAAGATCTGTGGACTATCCCGTGGGCACTCTCGAGGGCGCCTTCCTGGCGGCCAATCGCAACTTCGGCTGGCTCAATGTCATAATGGCCGCGATCCATGAGGCGCACCAGCGTCACCTTGAGGGCGGGGAATCATCCCGCGCATGGGAGCTGTTGCGCGAGTTCGCCAAGACGCACGGCAGCGCCAAGCACATCTTCAACGACACTGTCGTCCTGCCGCTCGTTGGGAACATAGAAGGTGTCCCGAAGAAGGACGTCGAGCGACTCATCTACGGGCAGCTTCCGGTGCCCATCGGCGGCATCTTTTCCGCAGCGGTCACTCCGGGCATGGCAGATGCGCTGCTCAAGCACGAGGTCGCGGGGCGCGGGAACACCTTCGCCCGGTTGGTTCAGGTGCACATCGACGAGCGGGGACTGGCGAACGAGGTGACCAAACCCGATGTCGGGTTCAAGCCGCGAGAGGGCCAGACCGACACCTACTACACCCCGACCTGCGAAATTTCGGTCGTTGGGCTGCTGGAGGCTCTTCGAGCATTCTCTGTGACCATTGCCGACGGCAGTGGAGGTGAGACTCGCGACTTCGTCATCTACTCCAACCTCGAGCAATGGGGCGAGCAGCTCGCGGCGCTGTATCCCCGTGAAGGCATCGAATTCGCGGCCGAGGCACTGCACCGAATCTTCACCAAGCCCGAGTACCAGGTCGAGGGGACGGGATTCGTCGGCATGTCCTTCCGCCTGTGGCGAGAGTTCAACAAGCTCCTCGTCAAGGAAGCCGAGACCGTCCGGTTCTTCAGGGACGCCCAGCACGAGCAGAAGCTTGAGCAGTACGTTCAGGAGACTTCGAAGTCGAAGCAGAAGCGTGCTGCTGCCGTCTGCCAGGGCCTGGCGAAGCTGCTGGATGAGCAGGCCACCGAGACCCGGCAAGCGCCGGGCCTGAGCGAGCTTCCTCACCAAATCCTCACGTCGGAGTTCGTCTCGCCGTCCCTTGATGGTCTACGCGTGACGCCCGATGGTCGGGTAACGATCGTCTACTGCCAGGAAGAACAGCGCACGGTCGAGCGGCTCAAGGCTTTCATCGGGCTGGAGTCCGTCCACCCGATCCTGGTCCTGTTCCCGGCCACGGCCGACGTGGCGACCTTCAACGAGCTCGTGGACGCGGTGCCCGCGCTCAAACGCTGCATCGTCACGCGCCGGCTGGTGAGCCAGGAAGAGGAGTTTTACCTCAAGTACTCATCGCTCGGGGCCGCGGTGGAACGTGGCGCAACGCTGAGCAAGTATGCGTACGGGCTCAAGGGCTCCTATCTCCAGACTTGGGACGAGCTGACACGGGCATGGGCCAACGAGGTCCGGCGCAGCGGCTATCTGATCACGCCTCTCTGGAGCCGTGCTCGCGGAAACAACTTCGCCACCGACTTCGCCAAGGGCTACCGCTTCATGATCGCCAACAGCTACTCGCTCGACAGGACGCACAAGGACGTTGGCGGCCCGCTCGACGACGTGGAGTTCGAGAACTGCAAGCAGGGCGCGAAGAGGAACGTCGACGCGCCCGCGGGTTGGAAGCATGGCGACCTTCTTGGAGTGCTCAGCACCGATGGCACGAACATGCCCAAGGTGCCGAGGTGCTTCTTCGCTCTCCTCCAGGAGCTGCGTACGCAGTCCTCACTCGTGAAGCTCGCCAAGCGCTTCTACTTCGCAGTGCCCGACAAGGAGATGAAGTCGTCGCAGCAGCTCGATCAGCTCCTCGAGCTCCTGGTCGGGCTTGGTGTCGTCCAAAAGACGGGAGAGCTCTACCGAGCGGTCGACGAGAATATCCTTCAGGCACGGCGGCAATCGGCATCGACCTGGCTCAAGAACGAGTGCAAATCCCTCATCAAGCAACTCGAGGATCTCTTCCTGACCCAGGCCGGTATCCTGCTGAAGGCCACCTATCCCGCGGCGAGCGGCAAACTCAGCGACGCGGAAACTCGTCTCGGGCAGATCGATTTTGGTCACCTGACAGCTGTCGACGTCTCAAGCCTATCCGACGATACGTTTCAGAAACTCGTCAAGGAGATCGCCGATCTCGAGGCGCTCATTCAGGGAGTGTGCCCGCTAGACATCGGCGAGCACACGCACCAGCCCTTCGACTGCTCGCCCGCACGCATCATCGCTTTCGAGACGCGGTTCAATGACCTGTCGCTCTGGGAAAAGGTCTCGTTCCTAGCTTGGCTCAAGAAGACGTTCCTGGGTGTACGCGACGAGATGATCCAGGAGATCGACGAGGTTCTCCGGAATTCGGCGGGACTGGAGACTGTCGAGGGCGAGCCCTTCCCGATCGCTCCCGTGACATTGCCCTTGAAGGCGATCAAGAGCGAGCTCGAGAACGCGGTCAAAGGACCCGTGGCGGGCACGCAGACGCGCATGGCAACGATCAAGGTCGCTGGCTACACACTCCTCATCGATCAGTACCTGGTGGAGTCGAAGTTCGACGCCGCGTGGAAACGGCTCGATGCCCTTCGCAACTTGATCAGCGAGGATCGCCGCCAGAGTTTCTATGCGCGCTTCAAGAAGCTCCACGGCCAATGGGCTAAGGGGGTCAAGGAGTTCAAGCAGGCGGAGGCTGCGTGGAAGGAGCTGGCCGCGTTCGTCACGGATGCACCCGCCGCCGTAACCGACAGGCTGGGTACGCTCAAGAACACGGTGGGTAAGTTCAGCGGGCTCATCAGGGGTGGCCTGAAGCAGCAGATTCAGAATCAGATCGATGAAGTCGACGAGGCAGAGCTGATCGACTCCTTGGTCACGGAGGTCGACGCCTCCGTGGACCAGCTCCAGGGCCTCGAAGCCCAGGTCCGGGAGCAAGAACAAGCATTGCACCTGCAGCTCCTCAATGTCATCCGGGGGGATGATCTGCGAGCCATAAACCGGGTGCGGAAGGCCAGGAACAAGGCGACCAAGAACGAGCCATCACCAGCCGCGACTTTCGGCAAGACCAAGGCAGAGTACGAAGCCTTCAACGGTGAAGTCCGAACCGAAGGCCAAGGGTACTTCGAGAACGCTGGCAAGAAGACGCCCTGGTCTCTCTGGGTGGAGATTTGTTCCGATTTAGAGGCCGCCAACTACGTCGAGGATCAGCACCCCGACCATGCTGATGCGATTCGCGAACTCAAGGACATGAAGCTTGTGCAATCGAAGCTGGAGCTGCGATGAAGGTAAGAATCTGGCAGGAGCAATCCGACCTGTTCGAGATCAGCGTGCTCGAGCAGACCGCGGAGGTCTCGCCGGCCACGATGCAGGAGCTCTGCGCCGACGCGGCCACGCCGGTGGTCTTGATGGGGAGAGCTCTGTCATCAGAACGACTGGCCGACTTTCGATCGCTCTTCGAAGCCGTGTTCCGCTCCCGTCGAATCATTGTCGTGGTGCCACCCTTCGGCGATCTGGACATCGGCAGATATCTCGACACGCCCGTGGGTGTGCGACTTCTTCGGCGCTCGCCCGACGTCGCCGTCCGCGTGGTCGACACGAACCTTGGACTGAACCTGGGAAGTCCGCTGTCCGTACGGTCAGACCACGTGATCGAGACAGCTCTCGGAGCGGGACTCATCGCCACCGATGGAGCTGGGAAGCCCGTGGCACTAAGATACCAGCCGCGCAACACCTCCGGAGCCGCGGTCCTCTGCACCGTGCAGTTGTTGTCCTACACCGCGCTCTCCAGCGAGGAAGATCGCCAGATTCTGCTGGCGGCGCTCTTGACCTCTCGTGCCGGCGACGCGGTGGAAGCTGGCAAAGTCGTCGCCGGGAACGCTCTACCGGTGGACCCGGCGCACGTCGCGACGATATTGGTTGCCCTCGCGGCGGCGCGGAGCGCCGAGCCGACTCGATTGCGCACGGTCGCTGAGAAGTTCCTGCAGCTTTCGTTGGACAACGAGACAACGGAGCACATCCTCGGCTATTTGGAGGCCGAGGGAGTTCTGACACGCGGAAGCAAGGGCGAGCGCCGAGTCCGAAAGGATGCGCTGCAGAGCGCACTCGATGACCTTGGTCTTCATGCGTGCGCGAGGGAGCTTCAGGAGATCATCCAAGGCCAGCCGGAGGTGTGCATATGAAGAGCATCGAGCTATCCCGTGCTCTGGCAGCTGCCATGAGCCTGCGACTTCCCGGCACTGTCGGGAAGATTGCAAACAAGATGCGCTACATCGACGGGAAGGCTCCGCTGTTCGTCGAGGGCGGCATCATTCGCAATATTGAGACCAGGCGCTTCGATCGGATCTACTCGGTGGGCGTCTCGTCGCGCAGTCGCAGCATTCCCGCTCTCGGAGGCGTCCTCTACGGTGCTGCGGCGTTGCGCCACGACGTTGTTCTGACGGGAAGCGAAGTCACCGAGGGGCACCAGGACAGCCGTGTCGACATCAATGACATGAACTTCCTCGACGCATCCGAGCGCCTGGCATGGAAGGAGTACATCCTCGTCTACCGGCTGTTGGCCGACGTGATGGAAGGGGATACCCACCCCGACATCATCTTCGTGGACATCCCCCTGCTGGTACCTCGCGCAGAGCAGAGTCTGAGCCTCAGCGAGTCGGACGTCGAGGAGGAGTGGCGGGAGCTCATCGAGGTCATGGAGGGCTTCTGGCAGCGCTACCTGCCCGCAATCTATCCCAACAACCCCAACGGGCCGTTTCTCGTCTCCCTCCAATCGAAGAAGGACCTGAACGCGGCAGTACTGAACGCGATTCGTGAGAAGGGTGCGGAGGGTTCTCCGGAGCCAATCGAACACGATGCCATTGATCTCGTGCAGCGCGAGTGGGTGGAACTCAAACGCGTGGGCATCCTTCGCTTCCTGCGAGGCACCCTGCGCGCCGGCCATCGGACCGCGGGTTACTACTACGAGGCGCTCGGCCGACAGATGAAGCGCTTCGAACCGCGCATGGTCGCCAACCACGGCCTTATCGGTTTTCACCTTCAAGTCGGGCTGCGGACGCCGGTCTGGAAGCTGGAGACGATCGGTGCGTCCGGTCAGTGGACTACCGAGAAGCTCGATGAGCTAGCCAGCCTGACAGCGTTCCTCACGTTGCACGACAACCCCAAGATGAAGCCCCTGCCGCTCTGGTACGCAGAGCAACTCGTGCGGATGCCGCGCGAGGTTCTCTTGAACTATCTCCGTTCGACCCTCGGTATGCTCCGAGATCGCGCGGTGGATCGAGCGTGGCTCGAAGGCGTCGAGGCCATGGACGACGAGGAGTAGGCAATGATCAAAAGCGACGACAACTACATCGGCAAGCTGGTGGGAAACACCGGCCAGGCAGACAAACTCACGGTGGCACTCCGCACCAGCTTCTCTGCACGCCGGGGTGAATTCGTGCGCATTGCGCATCAGGAGCGGGAGGCCGACCCGCGCCTCGACGTCCTGGGGCGAATTGTCTCGCTGTCGCGCTCGAACATTCTCTTCAGCCCAGCGCTTGGCGAAGGAATCAGCGAGGTCGAGGTTCTGCCACAGTCTCGTGTCTCCGGTGAAACGGTCTACGGAACGATTGAGCTCGTCGGATTCAAGGATCCGTATACCGGCGAGATCCGCATACCACGACGTCCTCTCAACCCAGGCACCAAGGTTTACGGCGTCGACTACGCCTTCCTCACGAGCTTCTACGAGTTCTCCGAGGACACCAGCATCCACCTCGGGAACCTGGTTGGCTATGAGAAAGGGGACAACGTCGTCCCGGTCTACCTCGACGCAAATACGCTCGTGACCGAGCACTTGGCCGTGCTGGCCATGACGGGATCCGGTAAGAGCTACACGGTGGGGCGGATCATCGAGCGGCTCGTCTCGCAGCTCAACGCATCCGTCGTCGTCTTCGACCCTCACGGGGAGTACGGCAAGGCCTTTCGCGGCGGCCAACTGAACTTCAACGACCGACTCGATCACGTGGAAGACTTGCGGGACCGCGAGAAGCTCGGAGAAATTTGGCGTGGGCTCGTTGCGCTTCAGGAAAGAGGGGGCGGCATCATCGTCTACACTCCCCAGATCCGAAGTTTCGCCGAGAAGTACGCCGGGAAAAATCGGCCACTCGCCCTGCAGCTAGACCATTTCGACGTAGACGAGTTCTCGGGCGTTCTGCCAGGCCTCACCGAACCTCAACAGCGTGTACTCGACGTGGCGCTGCGATACTGGAAGGAGAACTTCGAGGAGCCACGGGACATCCAGGAGCTGTTTTCAGTGCTGGATGACCTCGAGCGCCTCAAGACCTGGGTGACCGAGTCCGGCAGCCCCGGAGAGGCCAACGCCCTGAAGGGTGGAAGCGCCAACATAGCCGCCATCCGACTTCGAAGAATGATCAACGAGGCACAGAGCTTCTACAGCCAGGCCGTCGGAGAACCCTTCGATGTGTACGCGATGGTCGGCGACGACAACGAGCAGGCCGGTCGGTTGTGCGTCGTCGATCTGCAGGGGCTGTCGACCACCGCGCGGCAGGTGATTGTCGCGCTCATCTCCAGCGAGCTGATGAAGGCGGCCGGCGATAAGCAACGGCGCTCACGCCCAGTCTTCGTGGTGTACGAGGAGGGCCACAACTTCGCGCCCAACGGCGAGGCATCCATCTCGAAAAACATCATCAAGCGGATCGCCGCCGAGGGTCGCAAGTTCGGCGTCGGCTTCGCCATCGTCAGCCAACGGCCCAGCAAGCTCGACTCCGACGTCACGAGCCAGTGCAACACCATCGTGGCGATGCGGATCAAGAACCCAGACGATCAGCGCTTCATCCAGAAGACCTCGGACTACTTCTCGGCCGCCGACTTGGACGAGCTGCCGACGTTGTCCACGGGAGAGGCTCTTGTGTGTGGCCGAGCGATTATAGCGCCGCTGGTGGTAAAGGTCGGAACAAAGGCGTTGATCCACGGAGGTGAATCACCTCGAGTGTGCGAGCGCTGGGGGAGAGGCCCGAGAGAATGACCACCAATTCTCAGCTCGCGATGCGGGTGATGGGAGCCCTACAGGATAGCACCATCATGAGCCGCCACCTGCCGATGCTGGTTCAGGGCGGCATCCCCGACGTGGGCGTCACAGTTCATTCGCATTTCCTCACGTATCTCGTCACCGTCGGGCAGCATCTGGGCTTTGCCGCGGTCGCTGAATGCCCAGTGCCCTTAACCTCTGAGCGAGCGGACCTCGGCGACATCCGCGCGGACTCGTTTTGGTTCGATCCTGAAAACCTCCAGCCCGTCGCTTCCTTCGAGTTCGAGCGCTTCGAAAGGGGTGACGAGCCGAGACTGCGACAGAAGGTCGAGAACCTAGCCGTGGCGTCAGTCACAACTCCAAGCCTCGAGATTTCCTCGCTTGTCTACTGGGTCCTCTCGGGCTCGACGCCCCACAGTATGGAGAGCGTCGTGGCTCCCTATCGAGGTGGATTCCGCAGGCGAGGGCATCAAGTCCCCGGAGGTAGGGCTCCGCTCATGATAGTCAAATGTGTGATGAAACGGGCCGAAGACGGTCGCTTAGTCTTCGCTGAATTCCTTCGGGACGAGCGCAACGAACGTCTGGCGCTGGGAGGCCTGTAACCATGGCTATGGTCGTCTTCCGAGCACGCGAGGGCCAACTCCTCGGAGACCGATTCCAGCTTCTCAACGAAGTTGGGAAGGGCAGCTTCGGTGAGGTGTGGCGAGCACGGCGGACGGAAGACGGCGCAGTTGTGGCATTGAAGATCCCGAAGGACCAGGAGAAGGGCGAAGAGATCCTGCGGCGTGAGTCGGACATCGTCAGCGACATCCAGCACCCGAACATCGTCCACATCCATGGGTATCACAACATCAGCGAAATCTTCGTCATCGAGATGGAGTATGTCGACGGCTACAGCCTGGCACGGATCCTCGACGGTGTGAATGCAGGCGCTCCGCTCACGTTTGACCGGATGCTCGAGTGGACACTGCAGATTCTGGACGGCTTGGCCGCCGTGCACGCGGCGGACATCTCGCATAACGACCTCAAGCCCGACAACGTGTTGATCGAAACCAGAAGCGGTATGGCAAAGCTCACTGACTTCGGTCTCAGTCGGCGGCTCGAAGATGTCTGGGTTTGGACAAAGCGCCATGGGACCGAGGCGTATATGGCGCCTGAGGTGGCGCTCGATGGGCGACGAGGGCGCAATGTCAGCGACATCTACTCGCTCGGAGTGCTGCTCTACGAGATGGCGACGGGGCGGTTGCCCTACAACACGCCGCATCAGCTACTCACCGGAGTGACTGTGGCGAAGCCCCGGGAGATAAATCGGGATATCCCTCTCGATCTCGAGGCCATCATTCTCCGCGCCATGGAGCGGAGGCCCGAAAAGCGCTACCCCGATTGCGCGACGATGCGGGCAGACGTGGAGGCCTGTCTTGCAGCCTTCAGGAAGGTCCAGACTGGTCATGACCTTCCCGCTCGCGTGGCACCCTCACAGCTCGGCTTTCGGCCGCCATCGTCCAGCCCGCTTTTCTACCTCGAGGTTGCCAAGCAAAAACTTGCCGAGAACGACGGCCAAGGAGCGCTCGAAGCAGCTGAGGCGGCCCTCGATCGGAGCGACGGTCATCCGCAATACCTGCGCATGCTCGGCGGAATCTGCCTACGGCTTGGCTACCACCGCAAGGCGACGGACGCGTACGAGCGCCTCCTTGCGACCTACGACCGTGGATACCCCGTCGAGCCGCACCAACGGCGCGAGGTGCTGGAGCGTCTTGGACAGCTTCACATCCAGCTCCAGGAATACAGCAAGGCCGTCTCAGTCTACGAGGCCCTCGTCGCCCTGGTGGATCGACCCTACAGCCGTTTCCGTCTGGCCATAGCGCTCGGCCTCGACGGGAACTACAAGCGGGCAATTGAGCTGCTTGAACAAGTTAGGCGCGAACGTCCCGATGCCGTGGTCGTGTATAGCAAGCTTGGGTGGGCCCACACTCTAGCCGGGAACGATCGCCTGGCGCTGAGCTTCTACAATCAGGCGCTCGCCATCGACGCCTTCGATCTCTTCAGTCTCTACCATCTTGGCCAATACTTCTACCTTGAAGGCGATCGTCGGCGATCTGCAGAGTACTTCAAGCGCGTGGTCGAGGCCGACCGTGAGGGCACCTACGCGGCAAAGGTCCGCGAGTTATCCGGCGAAGTCGCCTGATGCTTGTCCTCCCTTTCGTTGCTCGCCCCAGACGGAGCTGCGTAGCACCGGACATTGGTGACGCACAGTGATCCACTCGCGGCCAGACCAGAAGCCAGAGCCGCAACCTCGATTCGGATGTCGGGAGCGAGGAGCAGGAAACTCATCACCTGGGTCATACAGGCTCGGGTGAGACCGCGGCGGCAACTGACGTCGGCGAAATCGCGGAACTCGCTGGCCTCAATATCGTGGGCATAGGCCAAGAGACACGCGACACGGGCGGGGTGGATCTGGAGCAACCCGGCGTTCGTCGTTCCTCTGGTGGCGAATGCAAAGCCCGTATGGCCTGACAAGGGGCCAACCCCGGGTGTAGCCAAGACGCTCTGCGATCCTCACCGCCCGGTTCACCCGTCCTCTTCCGCTCTCGCCCTCTTGGTCGTGGCTCAAGTGCCCACCGAAGGTAGCTGCTTTCCTGAACCCAAGGCAGCGAGCTTCCTGCAGGAGAACTCAGCGGTGATTCGACCTTTAGGACGATCGGTCGCCGTGCTTGTCGGGCTCGTCCGCTGACACAGCATGCCCCTTTTGGCACCTATCTAAACAACAGAGAAACGGGTCGAACCTCTCTTCGACATGCGGCATGCGCCACCAGCGTTGAGGTACACTGCTCCGAGGACCTCTTCGAGATTGACCATTCGGGGGCAGCATCATGCGGCGAAGACTCGCTCTCTTGTTCTGGGGTATCGGACTGGCCGGTTTACTCGTTCTGGTAACACGAACCTTGATCCACGGAGCCATCTCGTCGACTGCCAGCCTGGAGAGAACCATCCTTGCAGGAACAGCCCTGGCTGTAGCTCTTGCCCCATTTCTGTCCGGCGTGCTTCTCCAATCCAGCCCACCCAAGAGGCGCCTTCTATTGTCCGCACCAATCCTTGTGGTAATTGCCGTTGTCCTGCTTCACCTCGACCAAGCTCATCTTCGAGACTTCTGGCAGGGACTGATCGCCTTCGCTCTCACCCTTCTCTCGCTGGTGGCGGTGAGTGCCGTCGTAGAGGAGTACGGCTTTCGATCGACCATGTTTAGTCGATGGATGACCTGCGTGGGGCTTGTGTGCATCGAATTCTTTGCTGTCGGGTTACTCGTCCTCTTCTACGGTGCGCACCCGCACTCGTCCGCCGGAATTTCCGTTTATCCAGGAGCGTTTGCCAGCCTGTTCGGCGGAGTTGCCTCGATCTTTGTTGTCCTGGGAACGGCTGCCCTGCCTTTGATCATGCGGGTAGCTCCCGGAGCCGACGATCTTTTCAGATGGACGTTGAAAGAGGTTGTAGAAAAGCGGGAATCCACGGCAGCAGATGCCGGTAACGTGCCGCCAACTCCGTTGATGGAAGCAGCTCCGTCTCCGATCAAGCCCTCCATCTTGGCATCCCTGGTCGCCGTCCTCTGCGTGCTACTCCTGCTCGGCTGGTACTTAATTCAGGGCGGTCTCCCAAATGAGCCACGAGTCGCCTTCTCGCCAACTTCCGGACGAGATACCGAAGCGATGGTCATATCCGCGATAGCCAAAGCTACTCGTCAGATCCGGGTCGCCATGTATTCCCTCACAAGAAGGCCCATCACGGTGGAGTTGATCAAGGCAAAGCAACGGGGGATCGATATCGAGGTTATCTTGGATCGCCTCATGGCAGCCAACAAGTACAGCAACTGGAAAGATCTACGGAACGCCGGAATTCCCGTTCATTTCTGGGTGAAGCCGTCCAAGAACAGGTCCGGGTTCATGCACCACAAGTACGCAGTCTTCGACGGTCGTCAGGTACTTACTGGCTCATTCAACTGGACAGGGAACGCCGTAGGGTTCAACGAGGAGAACTTGGTGGCGATCGACTCTCCGGCTGTTGCTGATATCTACCTCAAGAACTGGAGGGCTATTCCAGTGAACGATGAGCCGCCGAAAGAGAAGACCGCTTCCTATTCGGAAGCAGCCGAATTAGAGTGATGACGGACAACGCGCAGATCCTGTCTGACTTCCTGAGCCGCACGGGTATCGGCTGCGGACTTCTCTCGCGTCGAGACTCGATGCGGGGAGAGGTGAATAAGGTCGAGAAGTCCATCAAGGACAACACTGGCCGCGGAAAGAGCATCAACCCAGGCGACGCTGATGCGCTTCTCCAAGTCTGCGATGGAATCCGCACCGTGCTTCGATTCGGTGGAAAGCTACCGTTCGAGCCTCCAGGATTACGTGGGGGTGGGGTCTCTCCTGGGGCTTGCGGCCTCCCAGTCCGGCCCAAAGGGCACGGTCTCACGGCATTGCTTTGGCAGGTGGCTCCCGGGATGGGAGCTTGCGGTATCAGAGTCACCGCGTACCCTGGATAGGATCTGGCGAGCGTGCCGTCGCTCACCCAGGGGCCTTCTCAAACGAACAAGGGTCCCCCCGTGCTCTCACGTCCACAGGGTTCCTGAAGAAGAGTCCCTAGTAGGGATCCGGCTTTCCCTTTTTCGGATGTGGAACCACGACGAGCAAGAGCGGACTGCGGAACAGATACTCCCCGGCGAACCGCTCTGTGTTGGCTTTGAGAAGAGCCCATCCATCGGGAGTCAGGGGGGCATGCAGATCAATGAAGGAAGCCATCTACGATCCCCTGCATCTGTCGGCCTGATCGTGGAGACTCATCGCCTCTTCACCTCGTCCCAAAGACCTGGCTATGTTGGCCTTGTCCGTGTACGCCCGATAGAGGCCCGTGCGGCGCCGGAGCCGCGCTCCCTGTCTCACCAACGACTCCCAGATCGAGATCGCCTGGTCCAACGATCTTTCCGCGGCCGGCCGATCATTGGCCGCCGTGAGCACCGATGCTCGTGCCAGGAGGATCTTGGCCAGGTCATCGGCGCAACCAGGACGCTTCGGCGAGCGGTGCACGACCTTCTCCTGAATCTCAACGGCCGTCTGGATCAGAGACTCTGCCTTCCTGACATCTCCGAACCGGACACAGCCATCCGCCTTGGCGGCGTAACTCGAAGCCAGCTCACACGCGTGCTCCCACCGACCCTTGCGCAAGACTGAGTCCTCCAACAGTTCCAGTGATCGATCGAAAAGGGCGAGCGCTCCGCGACGATCAGCCAGAGCCACGGCCGCACTCGCCCGGGCCAGGCTGGTCCTCGCGAGCGAGACGATGAGGCTCGCCTGGCCCCACTTCTCCACGAGCTCTCGCTGGATCTGGAGGGCATTGTCGAGCAGTTCAGCCGCTTTCGCGGCCTCTCCGGCCGAGATCGTCAGCTCACCCTTGAGGGCGTATGCGATCGCCAGATGGCTCAAGAGCCCGGCCCTTCCGTCCACCCGGACAATCTGCACGAGAAGCTTTAAAGCGCTGTCAGCGAGACTCAGGGCTGGTCGCGTCTCGCCCTGGGCCATGAAGACTCGACATCGAGTCGCGTACGCAGCGGCCAGGTCACCGGCGAGGTCGATCCGTCCTTGCTGGCGAACGAGCTGCTCCAAGATCTCCAGAGCACGGCTGCAAAATTTGGCCGCCATCTCATGGTCCTCGACGAAAAGCGCCAGACTTGCGCGAGCCACGTAGACCCGGGCCACCTCGTGGCCGTGGTCTTCGTTCTTCTCCAGGACGACGAGTCGTTCCAAGGACGCGATCGGTGCATCAAAAAGCGTGGCGACCTCATCGAGTCTCCCGGCATTGGCCAGCGTCGACGCCTTGTCGATGAGTGCGGTCACGAGGCCGAACACATTCCTCGGCCGACTGTCGTCGGAGGCCATCCGTGTCCGTATCTTCAGAGCGGCGTCGTGGGTCATTATGGCCTCGCGGACTTGGCCGAGCGCATCCAAAGTCCGAGCCTTGTCCCCGAGCACTTGCGCGAGAATGCCCAAGGCGCGGGAGCCCTCGTCCTGGCTCGCAGCGCGTTGGAGGAGCTGCACCGTCCGGTCGTAGGTGGCGAGGGCCGCCAGGAGATCACCCAGAAGCTCCGTGGCCCTACCCTTTCCGCGGCACGCACGAGCCAGCTCTTGAACCGCCTCCCATGCAAGGGGCGACCTATCAGGCCTTTCGAGGATATCGATGGCCCGATCGTGGAGGCTCAAGGCTGCCTTGGGCCTGGCGAGAAGCAGTGTGGCGTCGCCCATCCGCCGGCAGGCCCGTGCCAGCCGATGTTCCAGGTCCGTCTCTTCCCGGATGGAGGATGCGGCCTCGCATATCTGGACTGCCCGTTCATACTGGCCGATGGCGCCCTGCGTGTCGCCCAGGCTCTCGTGCACGAGGGCCTTCTCCAAGAGCAGATCGACCAATTCCGGGGCGAGATGATTTCGGCCCGATGCGACGATCCGTTCAAAGCACTCACGGGCCATTTCGAATGCGGCAAGATCCGCCACGGCTCGAGCTCTGGACGATCCCACACGCGGTGGCAAGGCTCTCCTGGAAAACGCGGAGCCCTTCCCCAGCTCACGGAAGGCCTTGGTCAGCCACTCCTGAGGGGGTCTCCACTCCGTGTCGGTATCAGTCTGCTGATTTCCGTTTGGCGTGGCGAAAGGATCTTCGGTGAGCGGTTCGAGGCGAGGGTACGGGTGGCCGATCAGGTTCTGGTACACGGCCTTGAGGGCATCAGCGGCATCCTGAAGAGTGGCCCACCGACCCTCCGGATCTTGGACAAAGCACCGGTTCAGGATCTCGACGATGCTCGCGGGCATGGCCGGAATGGCGTCCTCGGTCGGTCCGGCGTCGAGGTAGTCGCTGAGAAGGAATGTGGCAGCCGTGCCGGTTGACCAGGTCGCGTCTCCGGCGAACATTTCCAGGATCGAGACACCCCAGCTCCAGACGTCGGTCTTCCGCGACACCGGCCTTCTCTTCGCCTGTTCTGGAGAACAGTAGGCCGGACTCATCCCCTGCACTGTGACCGTGCCAAGCTGCCTCTCCTTTGGGGAGGCCGCGGTCGAACCGGGCGGGCTCACCTCCCGAGAACTGGCAGCCAGAGCCCGGGCCAGACCGAAATCTGCCACCTTGGCGACCCCGTCGTTGGTCATCAACAAGTTGCCTGGCTTGACGTCCTGATGCACGACCCCCCACTCGTGAGCTGCGTGGAGCCCCCAGGCGAACTGGATCGCCACATCCAGGATTCGCTCCAAAGCCTTTCCGGTTCCACCTTCGTACAGCTTTCGACTTCTGATCCAATCGGAAAGGGATCCGCCGTCCACGTACTCGGAGAAGACGTAGGTTCGATCACCCATCGTACGCAGGAACCCGCACCGGGCAAGGTGGGGATGGGAAGGAAGGTTGGTCCAGGTCTGCAGTTCCGAGAGGAAATTGCACCGCGTGATCTCGTCGCCGAGTAGAGTCGTCTTGACGGCGTAACGCTCACCCGTTGATCGGCTCTTCACCAGGGTCACCCTCCCCATTCCACCCTCACCCAACACCCGGTCGACGACGAAATCCTCCAGGAGCCGCAGTTCATTCTCTTTCTCATCTTGCCGGCCCGCGGGTGACACGGAGTGATTCCCACACGGAGAAAGCGGCCTGGTTGCCTCCCGGGCAGCCCGGCCCCCAGCCAGCACGGCTATCACGAAGCCCTCGAGCAACCAGACGATCCGGAGGGAGTCCGGCAGGGTGGGTGGGGTCGTCAGATGGAACGTGATGGACTCCGATGCCACGCCGATCACCGCCCCGAAGAGGAAAGCCGCGGGACCGTGGTGATAGTCTCCGAAGCGGATCACCGACGCCCCCAGGTGCCCCAGGCCGAGACCGAAGACCGCGCATCGGAGGAGGGAATCCCACGGATGGCCGATCGATCCGAAGAATCGCCCGTGGACCCAGCCGAGGCCCAACGCGGCGACAATGGCCACAAGCGGCATGACGATTCTTGGTGGTCGCCAGCCAACCGGGGTGGTGGCCTCCCCATCGGGGCACGATCCTGTCTGGTCTTTCACTGGCTCGAGAGCTCCTGGAACGGAGAGTGTCATGTCGATGAATTCAATGTGCCCTGCGCGATGACTCCATGCAAGAGTCCAGAGCGATACGAATCTCAAGATACTTGCCACCCAAGCGTCACGCACCCCGTTCCTCCCTGATCCCCCATCTGCGCCCCGTCTGCTGTGTCAGAACTCGTCGCCGCTCCTCGATGTACGTCTCTGTACACCTGCGTCGCGGCG
>Ga0074195_1001512_pt1 | contig 32122 bp, 40 predicted proteins | sample EPASupsiteHSE623_FD_64525 | JGI IMG/M metagenome (GOLD analysis project Ga0074195, IMG submission 64525) | Bioremediated contaminated groundwater from EPA Superfund site, New Mexico - Sample HSE6-23 | ecosystem: Environmental > Aquatic > Deep subsurface > Groundwater > Contaminated ... | reverse complement strand
TGAAACCATCGGGGTGCATATCCCCGATGACGATGAGAGAGCCGCAGAGGAGTGCCTGGTCTGTCACGACCTCGGGTACTATAATGGCGGGGAGAATAACCAGGATCACTACCCCTGCACGAATCAGGGGTGTCAAGCGAGAGAGGATGGGGAAACTACAGTTGAATCTCAGTGACACAGCCCAAGACCTCATACGGCGCGAAATAATACGTCATCACATCACCCACGGCCTACACACCAACTTAGACGTGCAGGAGTTTCTTCTTGCCCTGAAGGAGCCTAAGATTGGCACCAAACACAACTGCGCCCAGCAAGACCACTGTGCTCAGTTTGACGTGGTGGCTGACATGCTAACTGGCAGGGTGGAGAGTGGGGTGGTGTGGACTAATAGGGCCGGATCCAAGACATATCTTTTCGGGGGGTTGGATACGTGGTATAAAGCCTGTTACAACAAAAAGTATGAGACACGGCTGCTAGGGGGGAGTGAAAACCAGTCTATGCTATCCTACAAGGCTATGGATGACTTTTGGCGTATATCAGGGTTGGAGGAAGAGTTGCTAGGCAGGGAAAGCCGTGGGGGAAGGTTGAGGAAGATGTTGTCAAAAACCGAATGGCAAAACGGATCGGAAGTGTCGATCCTCACTGCCAGTCAAAAGTCTGTACGTGGACCCCATCCACAATGCCTGAAACTGGATGAAGTAGACGAAATAGACGACGATGTGTACCAGGCAGCCCTGTCCCAACCGGTGTCCAAGTATGGCCACAACTCCTCCCTATGGCTGTTTTCCACCAACCACAATATTGGTGGGACGATGGATAGAGCCCTGGCAAAGTCGAAAGAACAGAATACTGCCATTTACAAATATTGCTGCTGGGAAATACTCGCAGCCTGTAAGGACTATTCCTGTTCGACTTGCCCCCTTACCCCGTGGTGTCCAGGCCCCCACATGAAACAGGCTGACGGCTATTACCCTGTCAAAGACCTTATCCAAAAACTCCAAACCCTATCCATGTCTGTACTCATGCGGGAGTGGTTTTGCATAAAGGTGGGGTTTGGTGATTTGGTGTATGAAGAGGAGTGGGATGAAGAGAGACATGTTAAGGGGATGCCTAAGTTCAATGCGGCTTTACCTGTAACACTGAGTATTGACTGGGGCGGGGTCAACCCATTTTCCGTGGGGGTGTGGCAATACTTTCAAGACATAGCACGATGGGTGAGGGTGGCAGAGGTGTTTTTGTCCCCAGTAGGGCGTCCTGCCACCAACCACATCCTCCTCTCCATTTGCAAACAGAAGTCGTGGTGGAAGAACATAACCCAGTACACCGCCGACCCTGCACGGGCGGACCTTATAGCGGAGTGGGAGGATACGTTCTATGCTGAAAATCGCAACATCGCCTTCCACCCCCATGAAGACCGGGATGTGGATACAGGAGTGGAGGCGGTAAAGAACGCTTTACATCCGGTACTGGGGTCACCTAAGATCGGGGTCCACTACTCCTGTCTTGACAATAGAAGGGAGTATACACAGTACAGACGGAAGAAAATAAATGAGTTTGAAAGCAAGATAGTAAAAGAGTCAGATCACACAATGGACGACACCCGACTGTTTGTGTGCCAGTTTATCAGGGAGACAGGGGGTGGAGCGTTTATGACAGACGACAATGTGGATGTTACACCAGAATAACAACAACAACAGTAACAGTGGGGGGAGTTATGGTATGTCCTGAATGTGGAGCAAGGGGGGAGTCAGAGTTAAAGGTGTTGGACACCCGACTGGTAAAAGACCAACCCCAACGCCGACGCCGTTATCTCTGCAATAGGTGTGGTGAGAAGTTTACCACACTGGAAACCTACTCACATTTAGAGGGGAGAAGGAGGGAAATTAATCAAAAAATTTCTCCCACAATGATTGCACATATACAAAGTATTCGTGATATAGCCAACACACTACTGGTGGATATGAAGTTGGATGAGTGACCACAATAGGTTGTATAGTCCACAGTAGACGCCACAAAATGTGCCTTGACAATACACCTACGTTATGTTTAGATTGCCCCCTGAATTGCATTTGGTCCTGATGCATTTGTGCAAATTCGGGGGAGTTTCATGCAAAACCCAGCCACATGGTTGAGGGGGTTGTTCGACTCTATCTCCCTCAACCAACGACTTCAAGAACAAGAATCCATCAACAAAAACCTCATGGTGTCCCTACAGGCGTTGACTGATGGGGATGTCCTTACCTACTACACCACCACCTCCTCCACCCACTACACTGGCAACCCCTACACCACCTACCAGGGCAAGATCGACGCCTTAAAGAAAAAGTATGAGGGGTCGGATGCCTGGGGGTGTGGGACCACCCGCGCCATCATCGACACACGGGCTGCATTTATCATAGGGGCGGGGGTGTTACCATTTGCCCTACCCCAGTACAAACCGGAAGAAGTAAAACGTGAACTCGCCTACATAAAAGACTTCATACGATATAACAATCTCGACACCATCCTCCCCCGTGCATGGGCAAGGGAGGTGGAGATAGAAGGCAAAGCCCTCATCCACCTCCTACCTTCCACCAACAACACTATACGCACCATCCTCATACCATACCGGGAAAAGTCATACAAAATCACCTGGGACAAGGCCAACTACGACCCCTTCCACTACACCAAAGCCATATACGAAGGCACTGACCCATTTGACTGGGGGGAGGCTGACTTTGTGTTTGCAAGGTTTGGGGGGTTGGGGAATCAGGTAGACGAAACCCCGTCAAAGGTGGCATTGGCACTGCGTAACATTGAGGATTTGGATAAGGCGTTGTGGGATTGGAGAAAGATCAACCACCTCTACGCCTCCCCCACCCCCTACTTCAAAGCCAAGGACAGGGTGGAAGCGTCGTTGGTGTGGGATTGGATAAGGGGGAAGAATTGGCGGATTGGCAAGGCGTTTGTGTCTACGGCGGATTTTGAATTGATAGGTAGTAAGGGGGAGGGGTATGCGTCCACCAAAGACGAGGTGGAGACACATGTAAAGGCAATATCAGGTATAACCGGCGTTCCCCCTCACCTCTTGGGCTACCCCGACCTTCTCTCCAACCGTTCCACCGCCGACACACTCATGGAAAGCCTCGTCATCAACACCAATGAGGAAAAAGGGGTGTGGGTGGGGGTGTATGACCAACTGTTTAAAAAAGTACTGGCGAAGGCCAACGCCACCTTTAACCTTGGCTTTAATCCTGACTGCATCTCCGCCCACATCCCCTTCATCTCAGCAGAAAAACTCCGGGAATTAAAAGACGTGTGGTTACCGTTGAAAGAAGCGGAAGTCATAGACCTCACCACCTTCCTCTCCCACGTACCAGAGATAGACAGGGAGGAAGTGGAAAGAAGGGTGAAGGAGGAGATGGATGAGAAGCACAGGAAGGAACTGGAACTGTTGAAGATGAATAAGAAGGAGTCTACCAACACCCCCACCAACACCAAAACCGGGGGACAGCAGAACAGAGGCATCAACAATGAATAGAATATACCTGCAAGCACAGTTACAGGGGAATATAGACGGGGAAGAGATAAAGGGGATGATTGACCCCCTACGCCTTGCCTCAATCAAACAAACCGACCCCAACCCCATCATCAAAGCCTATGCAGTAGGGCATGAGGGTGACCACACCTTCCACCTTGTCGGTATGGGGAAACGCGTGGTAAGGTGGGTGAAGGAGATGGTGGGGGAACTCTATAACAAAATTGCAGTAGGCACCCCCATCTTCAACGGTCACAACCCCACCTCCAACAGCACTGCCAACCGTGAACAGTTGGGGGAGGTGGTGGGGAAGACGTTGAAGAATGTCGGGGATAAGGTGTATAGCATAGTTGCAGTGTATTTAAAACCGCAGTACAAAAATCACCCGTTGGATGTGGCGAGTATCGAAGCTGATATGGGTTTTGACAGTGACGGTACGGTGCTTACACCATCGCTTATTGACAAAATCACCGGGATTGCGTTGGGGAATAGCGCCGTGGCTACCCCAGGGTTTCCTGGTGCCACGTTGCTTGGGACAGTCCAAGCATTCGCAAACCAGGGGGAAAGCATGACATTAGCAGAAGTAAAGGCTGCAATCGTGGAATTGAAACTGGGTGTAACCGACCTCTTTACCGTGGATGAAGTACTCGTCGATAAAAAGGTGGAGGCCCAGATCAAGGAAACGAACAAGGACACGTACAACCATGCCAAACGGGTGGAGACAGAAAACACATCGTTACGGAATGAAGTGTCCACGTTGAAGAACACCCATGCCGACGAGTTGAAGAAGCGGGATATGGATATTACCCGTTACAAGTCCAAAGACCGTTTTTCGTCTCTCATGGGGGAGCGTAAACTTTCTGACCAGCAGAAGAAGTTTGCTGAGAAGAACTGGGGACAGTTCAAGTCGGAAGCCACAACTGATAAAGCGGTGGATACTGACCTGAACACCTTCATCGACACCCAACTCACTGAATACAAGTCGTATGCGGAAATGTTTGGGATAAAGGTCGATGACATTAAACCCGGCGATAGTAAACCTGGGGATACCAAACCCAGTGACCCCCCGGTTTTGCCGGGATCGGAAAGTGGCCTGAAAGCTGACGTGCTCGACCCTGCCAAGAACGACTTCATCCCCCAGCCCATCACGCCGGGGAAGAACACATAACACCCCTGCCAACCATTACGGTCAGGGTATGGGGCATTGTACGAAGAAGAAGAAGAAGGAGTAGTTTGTATGAGCAATCTTGCTGAAACTCTGTTTAAACTCCGCTCCCCCATCTACCAGGAAATAGAGGTAACGGCACCCAGTGCCGGTTACACTGCTGGTGACCTGGTTCTTATCGGGGATCAGGTGGTTATCATAGCCGAAACGGTGGATTCTGGGGAAGAGGTAACCGCTGTCACGAAATGCGAGAAGGCAGTTGTGCCGTGTGTGGCGGTGACATCGGGTGCGTTTACCCAGGGGTCGAAAGTGTACTACGATGTGGCGGATGCTGAAGTCAATGAGTCGTCTTCTGGCAACTACCTGTGTGGTACGGTCAATGTCCAACCCGCAGTCGGGGCAGAGGCAGTCGAGATCAACTTCGACGGCACTCTCTGCATCGTAGCCTAACCCGTAACCGGAAAGGACAAGGACTACTGCTATGAAGGGAAGAATTATTAACAACTGGGCTGCCATCAACCCCTCCAACCCTACCGACATTTTGAAAATGTGGGGGGCGTTGCAGGCGTTTATGTATGCGCCTGATATGGACAAAGACGTACAGGCGTTTCGTGCCAGACTGCAAGCGTTCGGGTATAAAGGTGACTTTCCCGCCGAAATCTTGCCTGTTCTGGACCGCTTCAACCAAACCCCGTATTACGACATGGGGTATGAACTCATCTTCGACATACGTGACTTCACGGGCACCAATCTTTCCGGCTTTGACATTTTGGACGTAAGCTCAGGCCTCACCTTCTCCCTGGTTAAACCTGGTGGGAAGGCGAAAGTGTACAAAATGTCGGGGTCAAAGGTGTCGGTTAGTTTCGACATGTATGGGGGTGGGTTGAGTTGGAACAAGCTGCTGTTGGACGACAAGCAGTATTGGACGCTGGAAGACAATGCCATCCAGTTCCGCAACGTCGCCTACCAGTCCCGCGCCCAGGACTTCTACGACCTCATTGAGGCTGTGGCTGCCACCTACGACGTGTCGTGGACGGCGGTGGATGGGTCTATTCCGGCCACATCTGACAGCTACATACCAATTAGGGACGCCAACACGATCAATGCAGCGTGTCTTGCCATCATCACACGGCTGAAAGATTTGGGGATGGGGGTGAACCCGCAGTCAACCTTCATTCTCCTTGCACCGGAAGCACTGAGGGGTCGAATCACCCGTGCCCTTGCCTACTACCAACAGGCTATGGCAGGTTCCCCCAATCGCATTGCTTACAACATCCAGCCGGTATTCACTCTCATGCTTACCTCCACTACTGACTACTATGTCATGATCCCCAAGGGTAAGATCAAGGGTGGGTATAGGATGAACCTGACCCTGATGGGTATGACTGATATTCTGTCATACACTGACACGGTTGTGGGGTGGATGCGGTATGGTGGGGCTATTGCTGAGACGAAACAGATCAGTAGGTGCAAGACCTCGTAACCCAGCCGAACTTAGGTAGGGGAAGAGGGTAGTACTGGGTGGGGTTAGCCTCCCCCTACCCCACCCAGTAACAATAACATTAACAGTAACCAATGGAGATGGAGATGGGTGTACTGACAATGGCAGATGTAAGACGGAGAAAAATGCAGGGAGTTACTATTCCTGTCTCTACCCCATCTCCTGCCACAAAAGACGACGTACTGCACGAGTATGAAACCCAACTTCGCTACCTCCACTCCATCCTCCCTTCCAACAGTTGGGGTGGGCGTAGGTGTTGGGTGGTGGGGGGTGGACCATCCCTCAAAGACTTTGACATGTCCATACTCAAGGGGGAACTTGTCATTGGTATTAACCGGGCGTTTGAGGTGTGTGACCCTACTATCCTGCTTGCAATGGATGAGCGGTTTTGGGGGTGGGTGACTACGGGTAAACTGGGTGAAAACACACTTACAAAGTATAACGCATACGATGGGGTGAAGTGCTGGGCCTACTTCCCCACAAACTCACATTTGGTACCGTCCGATGAGTGCTTCTTCCTCAAGAACAACCCCACCCTCAAACCCTTTCACACCAACCTGGCGGATGGGTTGAGGTGGGGCAGCAATACAGGTTACGCAGCCATCAACCTTGCCTTTGCACTGGGGGCCAACCCCATCTACATCCTTGGCTTTGACATGACCCCTACACAGGACAAAAAGAAGGTGTGGTGGCATAATGGCTATGGTGACCAAGACGGGCAGCAGGGGGGTGTGTATACCCTGTTTAAAGAGGAGTGGAGGGAAGCGGCGGACGCAGTGGCTGAACTTCACACTGACATTGTAAACCTCAACCCTGCCTCCTCCCTCAATGTGTTTCGTAAATCGACTATCACAGCAGAAAAAGTCAAGAAACACAAATACCCCATCGTCGTTAACTTTTACACAGACAAATACTCCACCATTGCACATAGGATGAAGGCGAGCATACAGCGGTTTGGGTTTGAAGTCGAACTCACACACGTAGAAAAAACAGGGGATTGGTTGCATATGGTGCAGCACAAACCCCAGTTCATGTTGGACAAACTGCTGGAACACAAACGTGACATACTGTGGTTGGACGCTGACTCCATTGTCAACTCCTACCCCCATTTGTTCGTGAACTTCAAAGGGGATGTGGGTGTCCACTACATCGACTGGTCCACCCACTCCAACAACCGCCGCAATCAGAAAGAACTTGACAGTGCAGTCATGTACCTGTCTTACAACAAACGCACCATAACCATGTTGCAGGACTGGGTAGCGGCCACTGCTGCCACCCCACACCGTGTAGAACAACTCACGCTGCAATACATGTTGGAGTCTTACAAAAAGAAGATAAACGTCGTCAACATCCCCAAGGAGTATTGCACGATATACGACCTGATGGGGGATGTTGAACACCCTGTAATCGAACAGTTCCAAGCGTCACGTCAATTTAGGGATTAGTGCCATGCTGACGGTTGTCATGCCCACATTCAACCATGAACTGTTTGTACGGGATGCTATCGACTCTATCCTTTCCCAAACCTACCCCAACTGGGAACTGATAATAGTTGATGATGCCAGTACCGACTCCACCCCCTCCATCCTGCAAAGCTACATACTCAAGGATAGGCGAATTAGGGTTGTGGTGCAACTAGTCAACGGTGGGACCGGCAAGGCGTTGAATACGGGCTTTGGGTTGTCCAATGGGGCACTGGAAACATGGTGGGCGTCGGACAACATCCTCTACCCAACCGCGTTTGAAGAGATGGTACAATACCTCACCCTCAACCCAAAATGTGATCACGTGTATTGCAATAATGAAATAGGGGTGATGGACCACACAGGGGAGGGGGAGTTGTTCAGGAGAAACTTGTGGGAAGAGGTTGACCAAACATGGTCACTTCCCACCCTGTTTAACAACGGTTACTTTCTTGGGTGTGTGTGGATGTGGAAACGCAAACTACGGGAAACAGTAGGCCCCTTCCAAGAAGAGCCTTGTGAAGACTACGACTTTGTTCTACGGGCTGTGGAGGCCGGTTTTACCTTTGAACACTTGAATCGCTGTCTGGGGTGGCAAAGACGGTGGGCTGGTAACATCACCAACACCAAAGCCAAACCTATGAACGCCACCAAACTGGTACTGGACAAGTCTAAACACAGGCGGGGGTTGGAGTGAAAGTACTGTTAATCAACCTTGAGTTTGACTGTGCTGGGGTGTCGTGGCATTTACGCAATGCACTCAACTCCATCCCTGGCTGGGAGGCGTGTTCCATTGTCAAACGCCACACCCCTGCTGCCCCCTACGCGGACTACTGCTACTGTGAGATAGACGACATAACCAAGGCAGCAGAAGGGTTTGACATCCTCCACTTCAACAATTGGATATGGACGCACAAACCCAACACCAACGCCTTCCTCTTCCACCCCTACAACGAATATGGGGAAGGGCACCCGTTTGAGAAGTTGGTGGGGAAGAAGAAGTTTGTCTTCCACTTCCACGGGGGGTTTCACCAACTCAACCCTGCCTACTGGGTGAGGGAGTGTAAGTTGGCTGACGCCTCCATACTGAAATGTGATCCCATTGCACCCATACCCTATGCAACTTGGCTACCCAACGTCCTGGACCTCTCCACCATCCGTCCCCACACTGTCCCCTACAACGATGGGGTGAGGGTGGCCATACACAACGACACAGCCGACGGACGGCGCAATAACAAGGTTATAGTCCAAAGCCTTGACTATCTCTCCCACACCCAACCCATCACCCACCAATGCTTCAGTAACATGCTCCGCTACGAAGCATTGGAACTGCGTCGATCCTACAACCTATCCATTGACAACCTCACCCAAGGGTTTACAGGGATGTGGGGGTGGGAATCTTTAGCACTGGGACATGTGTTGCTTTCCCGCTATGACCCACGCACCCTTACAGCCTATAAGAAAATGTTTGGGGAAGACGTGCCTGTAAGAGACGTCACCAACATAGATGAAATGGCTGAAATAGCAATGTTCTACGTAAAACACCCCAACGCCTTGCAACAGGATGGGGAGAATGCTATACGCTGGTCACACACCCACTACACCCCCTCTACCATCGTGAGGAAGTACATTGACTTCTACAAAAATCTATAGCCCCACTGGAAGGGTGTTTGTCAACCCAACCCAACTTACTCACTACCAACTCCAATCCTGGGGGGTACGGTCACTGTTGGAGGTAGGGTGTGGGGAGGGGGGTATAATAGGGCAGTTTCACAACATCCCAGTACGAACAGGGATGGATATGTCGTTGGAGAGGTTGGCGTGTGCAAGGGAAACATGGCCGGGGGTGAAATGGGATGTGGGGGACGCCATCACCGACCTTCCCACCCTCTACTCTGACAAATCTTTCGATGCTGTCATACTGTTTGATGTGTTGGAACATTTTGTCAAAGCCAACTCATGGAAAGTACTGGAACAGGCAGAACGTATAGCACGGAAGTATGTTGTGGTGTGGGGACCGTTGGGGCAAGATGGGATGGATCGCTACAACAAAGAACGGCAGAATATAGACGGGATGTACCACCAATGCGTAATGGAAGAAAAAGAGTTTGCAGACAGAAACTTCTTCACCATCATCTTCCCATCTTACTGGGAAAGATCATATGATGTGGATTGGACTGCAACGGCAATGCTGGCATTTAAAAAAGTTGGGGAGTAACCAGTGCAAAACACATTCACAGCCGTAAACACATACCCATTCAAACTTGTTACCCACAAGGACGCTGTGGAGGGGTTGTTGGGGGACGTGGTTAAGCCCATACACGTCACCCTCATGCCCACCTACAACTGCAACCTCTCCTGTCCGTTTTGCTCTTGTGCCAATGCCAATAGGGACATATCCCTCCCCCTGTCCTCCATACTCCCCACTCTCCCCATCTTCTCCAAACTGGGAACCAAGGCCGTAACACTGTCAGGGGGTGGGGAGCCACTTTGCTACCCTGACCTTCCCAAACTCATCACTGCCATACACAATTTTGGTATAGAGGTGGGGCTGATAACCAATGGCACCCTCATCAACATTCTCCCCACCCTTGCCCTACGCAGGGTGTTGTGGTGTAGGGTGAGTGTGGCTGACACCCGCCCCCTTACCCCCCACTTCTTTGAAATACTGCATGATGCAGTAGTACGGGCACCAAAGGTGGATTGGGGATTTTCCTACGTCCTCACAGACAAACCAAACATCCCCAACCTTTTAGCATATGTGGACTTCGCCCTCTCCCACAACTTCACCCATGTACGGGTGGTGGATGACCTGTTGAACCTGGACAAAGCTGTGGATATGGCAGGGGTGAAGGAAGAAGTAGAAGGGGCATTTCCACAGAGTAAAGGGGTAATGGTGTACCTTTCCCGCAAACAGTATGTCAGGGGGTGTAAGGATTGTCGTATATCCCTCCTACGGCCTATCATTGGGGCAGATGGGGGAATATACCCGTGTTGTGGTACATCGTCTGCTCATGCTGACATGGACCTCACCCTCCCCACCAACATGCAAATAGGGACACTGGACAATATAGAGAGTGTGTGGGGGGAGCAAAAGTACTTTAACGGGGAACACTGCCACCGTTGCTATTACGACGAGTATAATCAGGTGTTGAACTCATACTTCACACCCATCACTCACCACAATTTCGTGTAAGGGTATTGCCATGAAAAAGTTACTGTTAGCACTGGTACTGGCACTGTGTGTGTGGGTGGGGATAGCACAGTCCTACACACAAGTCAATGGGGATAGTTACGCACTCAACGCCACTGCCATCTCCTTTACAGCCATCACATCCGCCGACACCACCAACTACGTCTATAGCCGGGATAGTAGTGAGATAACGTGGGCTTACACCACGTCGGGGATTGCGGGGACGGATAGTGTGGTGGTGAGGTTGGAAGGGAGTGAGGATGGGGTGAGGTGGATGAATTTGGATGACGATGGGGATCGCACCATCACCACCAACACGACAGGGGGGTGGAGGTTTGTGGGGTTACGCACAGTACCCTACACTCGCTTCAGGGTGGTGAGGGTGGTGGGTACACTTTCTGTCTCTGCTATTACAGCACGGGTGAGGTAATATACAATGAAAAAGTTTATAATTGTACTCACAGCAGGGTTGCTCATCATCAGCTTTGCCCAAACACAGACGCTGAAGCAACTGGACTTCCAGTCTAACAGTGCATCCCGCAAAGCCCTAACAGACACTACAGCGGCGGTGGAAGCACGACTGCAACAAGACATATCCGACAGCCTGTTTCTTGCCTTGTTGAAAACAGCTTTCCCCGATTCTGCCAATGCGTGGTATGCCAGGACACTGAGCATTATGAGGGCATCGGCTTTCCCCGATTCGTTTATCCGTGCGTGGAATGACAGCATTTTGGCAGCGGAAGCTAGGGCAGCCATAACCTACCTCACCAAATCTGCGGCACCAGACTCAGTGGTGGATGCTCTCAAGCGCAATCCAGCGGATTCAACACAAGTACAGGGTGTCAGTGGTGGTGACCTGGTTAATCCTTTCCGGTATCTCTACAAATCATACTGGTCGGACCGCATGACCGTGGGTTCGCAGGCGGCAAGCAATTCAATGCTTGAAGTCAACACTGCCAATACCGACACCACTCGCTACGTGTTTGGGCTGCGGCGCAACAACACATGGCTGGCGCTCATGGACTCGTCCGGACATTGGGGATTTGGCATGACTCCCTCAGCGAATTTTCCGTTCCAGTTGCGCGGGACAACCTCAGGCTCAAACCCTTCCCAGCAGCAACAAGTCATGTCGTTGTATTCCACCGACAGTTATAGTGCTGGCGTCGGCGCTGGTATCATCTTTGGTGGCAAATATAACGCGGGCGCGACCCCATATATCGGGTTCGGGCATATCGCCGGGGTGAAGGAAAACGCCACGCTCAACAATCAGGCGGGTAAGATTATCTTTGGCACGAACCAGGCAAGCGGAACGGGTGGTCTGGACTGGACCCGTATGGTCATCGGGAGCACGGGCAAGGTAAGCATGGGCGGAAATTTCGACGCTACTGCGGGGCTTACCATTAAAGGCGTCGCCGCCAATGGCGACTCGCTTCAGAACTGGCGAGACTCCACTGGCCGCACCAAGGCCTATATTGACTCGCTTGGGAAATTCACGGGTTTCCTCGCGTTCCTGGACTCCCTGAAGCTGAGTGCGACTACGGCATTGAGCGCACCATCGGCTAATGTGATTGCGGCGGCTCCGAGCGATACCATAAGAGCGGATGCATTTCAAGGCGGCGCTACCCTATGGGATACCCCCATCGAGCGGTTCACCCTCATTGTTACCGACTCCACAAGCGCGGGCGTGGGCATCGACTCGACCATGACCAGAACCATGTGGACGCAGTACTTCTCATGGGACTCCGAGGATTCGCCGAGCCTCAAGACGGGCATTTATGGGCTGACGTTTCTGCCGGTTACCCTCACTCCCGACTCCATCATGACCGACCTGTACTTCACCGGCACGGAGGCGGATGCAGACAGTGGCGCAATCATGATTGTGGTGAAGAACCAGACGGGGACAATCTACTCTTCGGGATGGGTAACTGTAACTACCGCAAGCACTTGGGAACATTGGGCGGCTGTGATAGAGAGTCCGTGGATGTTGCGGGATAAGTATTATCAAGTGACCGTCTATATGAAATCCGTGAGCGGTGGAAGATGGTGCTTCTCGCCCATTAGGTTCAGATAAAGGAGAATGATAATGGAAGGATATAAAGAGCCTGACGAAAAACTGCAAGAGGGCGTGGTGGAAGAACCTGTTGTTGAGCCTGCGCCCATACCAGAGGGAAAGAGCAATCCCTCGCAACCGGCAGTCCAATCCTCGGTATCCGCACGTCTGGCTGCGCTGGAACGGGAGAACGCAGACCTGAAGAAAGCCCTCGAAGGGTTCACGGGCAAAACCGTAGCGACTCTGGTCACGGAAGCGGAGGCGAAATGAAGCGACTCATACTGATATGCCTCCTGCTTGGCCTGCTCCCTGCGAGTGCGTGGGGAGGGTTGTGGAGTGAAGTAATACCTCAGCCGATAAATATCACTTCGGGATGGAGTGCGGTAAATGCCACCATAGTAGATTCCGATTCATTTACCGTAGATGTATTGGCAGGGCACATTTCAAAGAGCAGTTTTCTTGTCATTGGAAAACAATACCGACTGAGCATTTCAGGTATATCAACTCCAACACTTAGGATACAAGACTTTATAGCTTCTACAACCTATGCTACGGGCCTATCGGGGACATTTTCCAGAACTTTTGACTTCACGGCAACAGACACTGGATTGCGTATTCGCGGAGCCGCAGGAGGAGCCGAAACTGGGCCGGTCAGGTTGTTGACACTGAGCATCCGCCCCATCAAATCTGGCAACGACAGCCAGACGAGGCCGGGTTACCAGGAGGGGAAAAGCCCGAAGATGGGGGCGGAACTTGTAACTGACCCCGGCTTTGCCACTGGCACGGGATGGGTAGCGAGTGGAGGGTGGACGATTGGCAGCGGAGTCGCTACTGCTGTAAGTGCTTCTGGCTATTCGTTGTATCTCAACACCTTTAAAGCAGCCGGAACAAAGATACGAATCACATATACCATCGTGAGCATGACAGGCGGCACTTTGCGGGTGTATTGTGGTGGTACTACGGGGACGGTCAGGTCAAGTGCGGGAACATACAGTGAGGATATAATAGTAAACAACGCAGGTAATTCCATTATATCACTTTTTGCTTCCGGATTCTCTGGTGTTATAGACAACGCTTCGGCTCGGATACTCTACTGAGGCTCACTATGTCTTGGTTGTTTAATAGGCTCTTCTGGATGATGAACGGGTCATATCGAGTGGACGCCGAAACCGATATGGCGAACTGGGGGGAGCAAACAATATGAGGGCTACATGCTGACACTCAAAGACATACTCATCGGGCTGGCGATCCTCACCGCTGTGGCCGTGCTGTGCTTCTGGCGGGTGTCATGCGTGCACTCCGATACTCCCGAACAAACCTATCAGTCATGGGTTATCGAGTCCGGGGAACGCTACCTCAAGGCGTTTAAGCCCATACCGACAATCCCTATCCTGTACCGGCCCGGATATTGGCTGTTCGACCGGGTGTTGTGTCCGCCTGCCGATACGAATATTCGAGCCGTGAACTGGTGGTATCTGCGGTGTTGCACAGCGAGTTTTTGGTTTTATAAACACAGGTATGAATAGGAGATAACATGCACTCAGTCATGATAACCGTTTCCCTGATTCTCCTATTCGCTGTGGGGATTATTATTGGTTTGTTGTTTTGTTTTGTTGCATGTCCTGTAGGGTATTGATCATCTATTACAAAACCAAGGAGGTTTGCAATGCCAGAAGAAAAAGGGATTTTTGACGGGATTCTCGCCGGTATCAAGGGGAGTCTGTCTAAGGTAGTCCTTGATGTGGTAGTCATGGTGTTGGGCGGGCAAATCAGCAACGACGCTCTTCGTGCTGAGGGTGTCAAGCACGGTAAGTGGCTCACAGCCAATGCCAAGGATAAACTCGGCAACTCCTGGGAAGGCATTGAGGGGTTGATGCAGGAGAAGGCCGCGTTCTATTTCGACGGTGTGCATGCAGGTCTTGACAGCGATGACTAAAACCACAACCACAACCACACAGGAGGCACCCACCAGTCTAATTGCCTCCATAATAACCCCATCCCCTGTAGCAAAAGACAACAGGCCGTGGTACAAGGTAAAGAGGGTGATTGGTACTGCTATAGGTATTGTGGGTGGTGCAATGGTGGCAACAGGGGGAACACTTATCGTTGCAACCGTCGCTGGCATTCCCATCACCGTTGCAACTGTTGGCTGGGTTGTGGTGCAGTCTGGGATTGCTGTATTTGGATATGGTTGGGGAGCCAACAATCAAAAGATAGCTGACGAGGGTAAGTAACTGTTACCCTGCAAAATTGGAGTGGGTATGGAAAATAGTGTTGAGTCGTGGCTGCCTACTATAGTAACTGTCGTGGCATTTATAGCCAACGCAGCTTATATTAAGGGCGTGTTTGGTACGAAGATAAGTTACCACGACGATAGTTTAAAATCTATTTTTGTCAACAAGGTTGACACCCACTTCTGTGAAACCGTACACGCTGAGATAGAGCGTAGGTTGAATAAGGTGGAGGATGCAGGGTATGCGGGGGAAGATCGGCGTAAAAATACTGCACCGGGGAAGAGATAATGCCAAGCACAATAACCACAGGAACAAACAGTTGGGTGTCACTGGCCGACGCAAACACCTATTTCGATGACCGACCCAACTCCACAGATTACTGGGTGAGTGGGGCCAACAAAAACCGTTCTATCCTGTACGCCTACAAACTCCTCACCCGTTCCCGCCGCTTCTCCCTTCCCACCACTGCTGTACAGGTGATGAAGGATGCACAGTGTGAACTCTGCTACTTCCTCCTGCAACACGGGGAGGACCTCGACATACGGATGGGGTTGCAAGCACAGGGCATACTGCAAACCGGAATACTACGCGAAACCTACAAAGACAGGGATAGTATTGAGTTTCCATTCCCTGCTGTTGTTGTAGACCTGTTGTCGGATTATGACAATGTACGTGGTGCGTACATACTCGACGTGGAAAGGGACGAAGAACAGTATACGTCCTACGATGCTCCCACCAACATTGAACGGGAAACCTAACCATGCTGTACGCTGAGATGGTGGATGACATCACCCACAAGCAGATAACCGACCAGGATACATGGGGGGAGTTTACCTACACCTCCATTTCCCGTAAAGCCCTTATCGACTGGAAAAACCGTAACATACAAACACCTGATGGGACTATTGTGGTCAGTACTGCCATTGTACGTATGCGCCCCCTCACAATAGTAACAACAGTGTCAGGTCGTGCCACCGCCACCATCCACTCTGACGACAGAATAACAATAGATGGGGTGGAACATCGTATACTGAAAATTGCCAAAGTAAAGAGCCTCACCAAAACCTTTATACTTGAGGTGTGGGTTGCCTAAAACCGTATCCATACACTTTGACACTGACCCCTTTTACAAAAAGTTTGTAGCTTGGTCCACAGCCAAAATGCAAGCTGCAAAGGAGGGGGTGGGGGAGGCGTGTCAAATGTTGTTGGATGATACGGTGACGGAAATACCCACAGCCCCTGTCCTCAACACATACCTACGTGGGTCAGGGTCGGTGTTTGTAAACGGGAGGTATAGATCAAAGTCACAGCATGGCATAGCACGGTACCTCACCCGTACCTCCACCACACGCACCCGGATGGGAAGTATTGTAGGGGAAACGGTGTTCAATGCTCCATATTCGGCAAGGTGGCATGAACATCTTCCTGCATCCGGCCACTTCTCCGAACCCACGGCGGGCATAAAATACATGGAACGGAAGCTCTACGGCAACGCGAACAAATACTTTGCCCACATAGCACAAAAAGTAAAAACCAGGGGGAGGCCATGACAGACAACTTCATCACTATGACGGAAGTACAAGAACGGAAACCAGTGCAGAAACCCAAACCCATATCCAAACCCGAACCTGCCCTCACCATGTCCCAAACAGCCAAAAACCGTACTGTTACTGAACGTGGGGTGGTGAAGATGGAAACAGGGCCTATTATGGGGACGGGGAAATACTCTGAGAAGTCGCTAACCGACGACATAGACGATGAAACAGGGGACATACCGGACACTGATCCCGAATAACCCAATTACTATTAATAGTAATTATTACTAATAACAGTATTAGGACTGCTATGTTAAAGGAACTCGTCACACATATTTACAACAAGACAGGCTACACCATCGGCACTGATCTGTTCGCTGGACGCATTACCACGGCTAGTGCAGACACGGCTGTCATTGTCGAAGAACTCACACCCGGCATGGCCAACGGCCTTAACACTGACGAGGTGTGGCAGACGTTTCGTATTGTTTCCCGCGCCCTCTCCTTCTTCACCGCCCGCAGTCGTGCCACAACAGTATTCAAAGCTCTCCACGGCAAATGGCACATCCTCTTCCCAGTCGTGACGAGTGGGGAGTTGTATGAGGGGTGTTTGGAGGCGTCTACCCCGTACCATATCGGGCAAGACGACAAAGGCAGGGAGATGTATGTATTCAACGTAACAATCAAATTCAAGACACCGTAGGTGTACAGCTTGAAAAAGTAAGGAGAAGTGTTTATGGGTGTGGGACGTGATCTTGGACCCTGTAAAATATACTATGGCTCAACTGTTGCAGGGGCTACCGAAGTGGGCAAGTCGGAAGGTGATGTGAAGTGGAATTTTGCCCAGTTGGTAGCGGATGTGAGGGAGAATGCCAATGGCCGTACTCCTGTCGATGGTGTGATGGTCGGCAGTGAAAAAGTCATTGTCAATGTCCCCCTCACACGCCTTACAATGGCGCAACTGGCGTCGGTAGTGAAGGGTGGGTCCAATTCCGGTGGAGAAAGCGGGGGTGTGAAGGTGCTCAACAACAAAGTGGGCACACCACACTACGCCAACTCCCAAATCCTCGTGTTGAAGCCGGTTGTAGATGGGACGGATGACACGACGGATGCAAACTTCATGATATTCCTTCACGCCTATCCTATGGCTAACTTTGAACCTGTCTATAACACGGAAGGGCAGCGCATTTACATGGTTGACTTCCATTGTTACCCTGACGAGTCGACAAAGGAAGTGTGGAGGATGGGGGTGTAACCCTCACCATTCGTGACAGTGGGTGGGGGCCCCAACCACCCCCACCCAAACCTTTACCCAAACCTTTACCCATACACAAGGGGGAGTTGTGGCACAGAACATCGACATCGACAAGCTGGCGGAAGAAGCCTTCCCGCCCATCACCATCACCCTCAACGGCAAACAGTACACCTTGGGAGTGGTGACGGAAGACGACATGCGGGAGTTTGCCAACACAGGCAATGACCAAACCCGTGCCTCCTCCCTACTCGCACGTTTACTTGGGGTGGGGGACACGACATTTGTCCGAGTGGACTTTCGCAAAGTTCAACTCGCTTTGCAAAAACTGGTAACCGCCTTTACCGAACAGGTGCAGGGGGCAGCAGAGGGAAAAGAACAGGCCGGGGAAACCGTATAACCGCTTTGGGCAACATTGCCCACGTCTTCCCCGGCTTATTCACCCTATCTCAACTTTCCCACATGGACCCCCGCCTCTTCGCCCTGTTCGACTCAATGGCAAAGGAGGTGGAGGCCAACAAACTCAAAGCCCTCACCACTGCCATACGAATAGCGGTAGGGGCGGACAAAGGGCAATACGAAGACTTCATCCACTCCCTCGACCCCATTTGGGTGAGGAAGGATAGGAGGAAAGCAACATGGGAAGTATTGCACGACATAAAAAAGGGATAACCCATGTCATATGATGCAGGGGCGGTTGTAGGGAGGATAGTACTCAATACCCGATCTTGGGACACAGGGCATGGGAAGGTACTAACCGACCTGAGAACACTGGGGAGGGTGGCGGTAACCTACGGGGCAGTGGCCACCGCAGCCATCTACAAACTCACCAAGCAATATGGTGAGTTTGAGAGGGAGATGCGTCGTGCTACTTCTGTCCTGAACGACATGATGGAAGAAACCTTCGCCTCTATGTCCAAAACTGCTGAAGACACTGCGATCAAGTGGAATATGGCAGCGACAGAAACAGCCAAAGCCTACCTATACATGGGGAGGGCGGGGCTTACTGCTGCTGAACAAATGCAAGCATTTCCCCATATGATTGTGGCGTCCAAAGCCATGTTGGAGGACTTACAGGAAACAACGGAAGGCGTCATCAACACCATGAACGCCTTCCACTACTCCTTCTCCCAAACTGGCAAAGTTGTGGACATAGTTACTGAGGCTGTCAACCGTTCCACACAGGACTTGGGGGATATGCTCATCGCCCTATCCTATTCCGCCAAACCCGCCCAGGCCATGAACAACTCCCTATCCGACCTATCTGCCATGCTTGCCCTGGTAGCCAATGAGGGAATACGGGGGTCAAAGTCGGGTACTGCTATTCGTTTTGCGTTAACGGCATTGGCCTCCCCAATGACCGACACCCGTCGCATGATACGGGACCTTGGACTACAAATATACGATAGCACGGGCCGCACCAAACCCTTTGTTGACATCCTTGCCCAACTCCAAACCCGGTTGCAAGGGGCAACAGAGGAAACCCGAAACATCGTGTTGGAAACCCTATTTGGACGCCGTGCCCTCCCTGCCATGATCGCCCTTTTCCAGGTAGGGGCGGACAACATCAAAGCATTCTCCCAGGAAATAGAGGGGGCAGGACAAGCTGCTGAAAACGTAGCCCAAAGACAGATGAAGTCGTTCCTCGACCAATTAGGCCGGATGTGGCAAACCCTCCAATCCCTCACACGTCACATAGCCCAGGCGTTGGTCCCCACCTTCACCACATGGGCCAACACCCTACAGGAAAAGTTTGCAGTGTGGCGGGAGTGGGTGGATGTCAACCAGGAAGCCATAAAGCACATTGGGGAGTTGGTGGTGAAGATCAGTGCGTTGGCAGTGGTACTGGGGACAGCAGCCCTCATCCTCCCCAGTTTCGTCTCTGCCTTTCGTGCAGTGGCTGACATTGCAAAAGGGTTGTTTGCAGTCGTGTCCAACCCCTTCAACTCCATAACAGTACTTATCGCTGGGTTGTATGTACTGTCGGTTATGTGGCGTTCCAACTTCAACGGTATGCAGACCGTCACCAAAAACTTCTACCACGCCACCACCACCTACCTTACCGAACTTGCCAAAGACTTCAAAGTCACATTCAACTACCTGCGGGATGAGTGGGATGTTATGCTGGTGGATATGTTGGGGGTGTTTGGGAAAGCAATAGTGCTTATTATGAGGGGAATGGCGTTCATTGGCAAAATACCTGCTGCGGCTGTGGATAAGTGGGCAAGGGCCATCACCGCTGCGGTTTCGGGTGATTGGAATGAAGCGTGGAAACAGGCGACGATGGGGATGGGGGGAGCAGTAGACCAGATTACAAAAGACTGGGATTCCATGCTCAGTATAGCGGCAGACACAATGCCAAAAATAGGACAGGCTATCGTCAACGCTACCGACTATGTGTATGAGTCATTACAAGACATAGGGGGGCTTACACTCACATACCTTAAACGTGATCTGGGTACAGCACTGTCCTATATCAATGGGGTGGTTAACACAGCCTTTGATCAAATATTCGGTAAGTTACTCACACCACTGGAAAAGAAGTTCAACTTCTCCCCCATCACCCTCCAAAAACCCATGTATGAGGGGTGGGGGGATCGCGCCCCCAGTCGTGCCAACAACACCCTCCCCATTGTCGAGGAGTGGAGGAAAGGCGTACAACTCGTCATAAACAATATGAAGACAATGCAGGAGGGGGTGGATTCAGCCCTCAACAACATTGTCACTGGGTGGGCTGACGCTTTCGACTATATGATGCAAAAAGGCTCTTCGTTCAGCACGTTCATGGACAAGCTCTTCCAGTCTATACTTTCCTCCTTCACCCGTATGATTGCGGAAATGGCAGCCAACCAAATGTTTTGGGCTATGTTTGGGAAAGGGGTAAACCGTAATGGGGAAGGGGTGGGGTCACCTCTTACCCTGGGGACGTTGTGGGGTGATCTTACCAACCGCAACACCCCTACCACTGTTGGGGGCCTACTCCTGCCTGAATACACCCCCCAATACCAATCATCCCTACCCAACGTCGGCACACCCAAGGTGGCGTTCAACATCGTCAACCAATCCGGTGTACAAGTTGAAGCAGAACAGGAAGGACCGGCACGGTTTAACGGGGAAGAATATATCGTAAACGTGGTGATGAAGAGGCTGGGAACCAACCCTTCCTTCAAACGGTCTTTCCAACCTGAATACTAACAGTACTGTTACCAGTACTAGTAATATATGGAGTTGAACATGGCAACCTGGCCTACTCTGAGTAAACCCAACCGTGTCACTGTCCAAAACATCACCCGTGCAATGGACCCCACCATCCGTACCCCGATGGAGGCAGGTTACACCATCACCCGTGCTCGCTTTACCCGATCCCCCAAACAATGGCTGGTCACCTTCTCCTCCATCTCCACAGCCGACAAAGACCTTTTGGTTGCACACGAAGTAGCCCAAAACGTAGGTGGGGACTATTTTGCCTGGACCGCCCCCCACAACGCCACCTCCTACAACGTGTGTTACGCTGAACCCATAAAATACGACCCGGTACCTGACACCAACTTCACCCACTGGAACGTGACACTATCATTGGTGGAAGTATGAAAACAATATCTGCGGACATACAGGCGGAAATAAACCAAATAGGGGACGCCGGGGCACTGTTACTGTTGGTGGAACTCTACCACCCCGCCACAGCCTCCACCAACCGCTACGTGCGTAACCACGCCAGCATCACCTACAACACCTACACCTATTACCCCACGGCGATGGAGTTTGGGGACATAAACGAAACTCTGCAAGGTGACCTCCCCACCTTCACACTTCGCATTGGCCACACCCCCTATGTCTATATCGGCTCCACCACCAATGAGTTTGCAGACTCCCTCAACACCTATAACGGGCTAATAGGGTCCACAGTCACAATAAAACTCGTCCACTCCGACCACCTTGCCCTCACACCAGAACTAACTTACATATTTGAAATATTGGAAACCGAACAGGACGCCAACTGGGTCACCTTCACCCTCGGCATCCCCAACCCCCTAACCACCCGTTTCCCCCGTGACCGCTATGTACCCAGTTTGTGCCGTTTTCTCTTCAAGGGGGATTACTGCCAGTACACAGGCTCCCAAACGACGTGCAACCACACCCTCACCCGCTGCCGCACCCTTGCCAACTCCCTTCACTTCGGGGGATCACCAGGGATAGCGGAAGATGTATACGGGGGCTAATACATGCTACTGGACGTGGAAAAGTACCTGTCAATACCTTTTGTCGATGGGGGGCGTCCCCCTGACCCAGGCCTTGACTGCTGGGGGTTGGTGATGCTCGTATACAAAGACCTTAAACACGTTGACCTCCCCCCATACACCCGTGTCAACCACACCCGCATAACCGAAGTAAGCCACACTATACGAGAACAGGCACGACTGTTTAGACGGGTTGGGGGGAGAAGGTGGTATATTCACACCAAACTTGACCCTGACACCTACTACAAACCCCCTCTTATTGTGGTTATGCGTAACCACCCTGTCTATTACAACCATACCGCCATATGGATAGGGGAAGACAAAATACTACACACAACTCCAACACAAGGTGTGCATGTGGACCGACTCACACGACCCAGGCTAGACCGTATAGAGGGGTGGTATGATTATGTTTAAGCTCACAACCATACTCGCCCCTGCCTTTACTGGTAATAACGAAAAACCTGAACTGTTGCCAATCGGCCACCCCCTTCCCCACTACCTACCCAAAAGTGAGAGTGGGTGGGTGGTGTATGTCAACAAACGTGAACTCACCACCCCCATCGACACCTTCACCCCCATGCAAGGGGATGAGGTGGTGGCAGCCCTGATACCGGCTGGGGGGGATCGTGCCACCACCCGTACTGTACTTCAATTTGCATTGTTGGCTACCTCCTTTGTACCCAGATGGGGGCTGTTCTTGTATATGGGGGGCAACCTCCTCCTCAACGCCTTCCTCCCTGCCAAAACAAGCAAAGAACAAACCCTGTCTGACAGTTACAACTGGCGTCACAGTGCCAACCGCACCGCCTCAGACGGTACGGCCATGCCTGTAATCTACGGCAAAACCCGTGTAAAGCCTGTCATCAAAAACCGTTTCATCGTAACGGACGGGGACAAACAGTACCTTCACGTATTGTACTCCGTAGCTGGACATGAAATCGATACCCGGTCTTCCATACAAGCATGGGTGCAGGGTGAGGTGGGGGCAGTGGGGGATGAACGCACTCACCCCGACTTCCCTGGTGCCACCTTCATCCGCAACCACACCACCCTTACCCAATGGGTGTCCACATGGAACCAACCCTTCATCGTCCAACGGGCAATGGGGTTGTGGAAGTACGGGCATGGACTGGCCGACATCACCTCCATCCAAATCAATGGCAACCCCATTGAAAACTACCATGATGTAGAGTATGACACACGGCCAGGGACAGCAGACCAGTGTGTGATGAGTGGGTTTAGCACCACACATTCCAACGAACCTCAAGGCACCTTACTACCTGATTTCAGCCCTGACGATCCAGCAGGGCCTCTATGGACTACTGTATTGCTGGGTTCAACAGACAGCCAAAACCTCCAAATAGACCTACAATTCCCTGGAGGGTTATATTATATAGGAAATAGGGGGGAAGCTGATACCAGCCACGCCTACATCTATGCACAGTATAAAAAAGCGGGGGACGCTAACTGGTCCAACTTCCACATGGAGGCATTACCCACCACAGCGTTTGTGTATGCAGGAGATTACACAGCAGGTGATGGTAATATTTACAGGTATGGACGTATAACCCGTAATAATAATAAGAGTTTCCTTGTGTCAATCCGTGCTGTGGATGTGGATTACAACAGAAGAAATACTATCGCTATGGGGCAGTACTATGTAAGGGTTGGTGTGGTTAGGGGGACGTTTGCAGGTGGTATAGCAGGGGACACTGTACCTGTAACCTTTCTCAATGTATCCTCCATCGTCTACGACAACTTCTCCTACCCAGGAGAAGCCCTACTTGGCATCCGTGCCCTGGCATCTGGCCAACTCTCCAACGACTTTGAACTCACCTGTGTTCCTGAACGCTCCACTGTCGAAGTCTACAACCCCGATACAGCCGTGTGGGATGACATGCCAGCCAACAAACACGCATGGGCCATCTACGACCTACTGGCGTCTGGCCATGCTGATCACCCCAAACCCTTCACATACGGGGCGGGGATAGCCCCCTCCCGTATCAACTACGCCGCCTTTGATACATGGGCGACATGGTTGGCAGCAGTACCCCCCAACACCCTCGACTACACCCTCAACATCACCTTCGACTCCTTCATGACACTGTGGGATGCAGTACTGAGAATATGTGAGGAGGGGAGGGGGATGGTGACAGTGGCGGGGGCAGAAATATCCTGTGTGATCGACAAGGCGGAAACCCCTGCCCAACTCTTCACTGTCGGCAATATTGTTTCGGGTTCGTTTAAAGAGCATTGGTTCGACCCCAACAAAAAAGCCAATGTGATAGAAGCCACGTTTTTCGATGTAACACGCGACTATGCCCGCACAATATTTTCAGTATATAGCAGTACTTATGACACAGACGCATCCCTACGTGATGCTGCCCGCATGTACCTTTACGGTGTGACAGATTGGTCACAGGCATACGACCTCGCCTCCTATCGGTTACTGTGTAACACCTACCAAAAACGCACCATATCGTTTGAGGTGGCAGCAGACGCATTGGCAGCAGAACCCGGCGACGTTGTAAAAGTCCAACACAACGTACCACTGTGGGGGAATGGGGGGAGGATAGTGCAGTACTGGGCAACCCACCCAGGCACTGGCACCCCTGCCATCCTCCTGGACAGGGAAGTTACCATAGGGACAGGGACATACGAACTGGAAATACGTTCTGCCTCTACCGGTGTTATTGAACGCAATGCCATAACCAATGCAGCGGGCACTGCATCCCTCCTTACATTCGCAGCCGAATGGACCATCACGCCGGTACAATATGACCTATACGCTTTCGGCCTCCAAAACCTCCTCTACACCCTCGTCCGCATAATAGCAATAACCCGTACTTCCGACCAAATTCGCCTAATCACTGCCATAGACTACTCCACATCCATCTACACCTCCCCTGCTGCCCCCACGGGCCTGTTTAAGGCGGTTGCCAACATCTTCAACCCTGCTACCTCCCTCACCCTAACCGAACGCATGTCACGACGTGTCACGGGGGAATACCAGTCAAACATCGACGTAAGCTGGCAACCCACAAACCGTGGGGTGTATGGGGAGTGGGGGGTGTATGTCAGGGATGTGAGTGAGGATGACCAAAACTGGATTGGGGAGTGGAATGCCATCACCCCCTACGCAGATGGGGAGAAAGTAATACACAACAGCAAAGCCTACATTTCTTTGGAAGATACAAACGTAAACAATGAACCCATCACCAATGAATAGAAAGGTGGGGTAGTATGGGATTGACTGCAAAAATACGACAAGCGGATGGGAGTGTGGTGGTGTGTGACCTCATCCCACGCAAAACCCTCTCACTGGGGGAAGTTACACACAGGAAGATAGTGGCAAGGCTGTCAGCCCGCTACCGCCCCACCCCCACATCGCCTTGGGTTGACGCAGGGGTACTGTCTACCCGTGTGGTAACCACCGTCTTTGCCAACCTGTTGGTGGACGCACTGCAAGGCATAAGTGGGGCCACCATAAACACCTTCAAGTACCACGACAGTGGGACAGGGGTAACGGCAGAGGCTGAGGGGGACACCGCCCTCGAAACGCCGTGTGGGGAAGCACGGGACACAGGCACCCAAACAGAAGGTGCCACTGCCAACATCTACAAATCCGTCGCCACCCACACCTACACCACATCCGGCGGTTTCACCATAACCGAACACGGCATTTTCTCAGCAGCATCAGGGGGGACATTGCTGGATAGGAGTGTGTTTGAAAGTGCTGGTATTCCCGTCACCCCCACCAGTGAGGTGGAGTGGACCTACCAACTGTCTGTAGTGGCAGGGGGATAACATGCCCCCTACCCAATCCTCCCTCACCGGCCAACTCACCTTCACCAGTGACCTTGATACTGTCATATGGGTGGAGGGGGATTTGGCCGGGGGGTTGTACTTCAACGGGATATTGTCAGCCGGTACAGACAAATGGGGGTTGATCATTGACAACCTCGACTGGGTGGGGGTGTACGACGCAGCACTCACCTACACCACAGACCAGGTTGTCCTCTACTCCGACGGGGTAAACACCTCCTCCTACCGCGCCATAGACGACGTACCCCTTGCCACCCCTCCCCCCAACTCCACCTACTGGACAAGGGTGGTGAAGGTGCCCTGGCGTCTGGTAACCACCACCCGTAACAACATGGTTACCATCGATGGCATTGACATCCTCCACGGGCACACGTATGAAGTGGCGGTTGTCAGTAGAAGAGTAACAGGGGAAGAACAGGAAGTGGAAACATCCCCCCGTGCCCAAATAGCACTGGCGGGGAAGGTATCCACCCCCTCCACCCCCTCCCTCCTCGCTGCCACACCTGGTATCCAAACCGTACTGCTTACCTGGACTCCCCCATCCGATGTGGACTGGGATTATACAGAAGTGTGGGTGGCCGACAGCAACAACCGCGCCACAGCCTCCCTGCTGGCAAAAGTACGGGGGACAGGATTCACCCATGTTGTAGGGGCAAACGGAGCCACACGTTACTACTGGATAAGGGGGATAGACACATCAGGCAACTATTCCGCCTGGCACCCCACCGGTGCCACGTCAGGGGTGTCAGCCACAACCGGGGCAGTGGTGGCGAGTAGTGTGGATGACTTTGCCATAACCGCCACCAAAATGTTCCTAAACACGGTGGTACTGTCGGGGGATAGCTGGACCGACGACTCACCCGGGGCAGGGTCGATAGCGTGGAACCAGCACACCCTCGTCCACAACGGCACAGCCTACACCATAACGGCAGGTAACACATCCAGTGCTTACGTATACTGGGTGGTGGGCAACAGTACCTACTCAGTGGCGGCCACCCACCCTGATGTGGGTAACACAGGCTTTGTCATAGCCACCAACATATCCGGGGTCCATACCCAAGTGTGGAACTCTGCCACCAACATGGTTATTGGGAGTGCGTATATTGCCAACGCCTCCATAACCAACGCCAAAATAGCCGACCTGTCGGCGGATAAGATCAATGCGGGCACCCTTACAGGCCGTACTGTACAAACAGCAACCGGGGCGTCGGGTGACCTTAAACGGGCTGTACTGGACAGTGCAGACAACACCTTCAAACTGTACGATGCTTCGGGTAATGTCATTGTCACGATAGATGATGATGCAGGGGGGTATGTCAAGACAGCAGGGCCGCTAGGGGCTGTAACTGACGCCAACAACAAAGTCACCCTCTACGCCACCGGACAGGTGGAAGCGAAAAGTGCGTCTGTAACCGGGTTGGTGATCACACAGATCACAGGCAATACAGCAGACGCCATAACCGTGCAATCCCCCAACACCACCAATGTATTTGCCCGTTTCAACGCCTATTCCGGTGGCGTGGTGGAGGCAATACGGTTGGATGCAGATGGGGATATAGCCATGTGTGGCACCCTCTATTTGTATGCAGGATTGGGGAGCGCAACCAGTATTGGACTATCTTGTCCTAGTGCGGGTATTTTGAACCTTAACGGGGCGCAGGTGCTTACGGTATCGGCTGGGAAAGCGGTTGACTCTGCCCATGCGGATAGTGCCGATAGTGCGACAAACGCCACCAATGCAACTACCGCGACCACGGCTGGGAGTGCCACAACCGCAGGTGATGCTGCTACCCTCAACGGATACGACGAAAGTGACTTTGCAGCGTGGAACCACAACCACGACCTTGCTTATGATGCAATTGGAACAGCCGCAGCCCTCACCTACTCCGATGTAGGGGCGGCGGCCACATCCCACAATCACGCCTACTCCGACATTACCAGTGGCACCCCCACCCTGGGCAACTCTGCCGCACTCGACACAGGGACTGCGGCAGGGACAGTGGCAACTGGCGACCACAACCACTCAGGCGTATACGAACCAGTCTTGCCCGCGTATGACGCCGGGGATGCGGGGAAAGTATTGACTGTAAATGGGTCAGGGTTGTTATACTGGAACTAACACACCTATCACGTACAAAAGGGGGAAACCAATGGAAGCACTACTCCAACAACTCAACACAGCACTTATGGAGGTGGAAGCCAGTCTCTACAACCTTGAACGGGAAAGAATAGGACTGCGCAACCAAATAGCCGTACTGCAAAAACTCAAACCCCTACCCCAACCCACCCCCAACCCCACTCCCCTACCTGACAAAAAGGTGGAGAAGGGAGGGGAGAAGTGATAAACCTACAGGTCAGCCCCAACTTCAACCTGTATTACGACAGGAAGTTAGCCTGTCCATGTTGCCACCTCCTCCCCATCACAATCCGCTTTTGCAACCACATGACCCTGCTACAAGAATTAAGGGATGCTGTGGGGTTTGCCATACGGGTGAATAGTGGGTACCGCTGCCCAAAGCACAATAAGGCAGTGGGTGGGGCAATGCCTGACCCAAAGATAGGGAAGGTAGGGTCCCAACACCTCATCTTTGCCACCGACATCACCCCCGTGTCGGGGAGTTTGGGGGACTTAGAACGTATGTGGAAGTGGTCCAACACCCATTTTACCGGTGTGGGGTTGTACAAGACGTTTATCCATGTTGATCTAAGGGAGGTGGCAGCACGCTGGAATGGGTAAGCATCTCCTTTCTGGAAGAAGGAGGTGGAAGAACCCCCCACCATAACAACAGGACACCATACTACCAATGAGTAGGGGTGGACCGGGAAGGTGGGGGGGATTTTTACGCCTATTTTCCTTTAACAAATAAAAATACCCAGCCGAACAGGGTGCATTCAACTGGGTATTACCCCCACCCTCCAAGAAAGGGGTGGCCCCTTGTCACAGGGGGTTTCAAAGAAGAGGTGGGGGAGGGCCTGGGTGACCCAAATCCATCTCTATACTCTCACCATACGCCGTTACATGACCAATTCCCCCTATACACACTGTGAGCCATACCAAGACTGTGCATTGTACTCCGCGGTGCGTTGTGGTGGTAAAATAGGGGGGTAGGGGGCTGCCTGTCAACCACTTTTTACCAGCAACAGCAACAGTACCACACATTTTTTGGGGTAAATACTGTTTGGGCAGTGGTTTACAGAAAAATTTTTAATATTATTTTTGGAAATACAACTAATACCAATACCAGCCCTAATACTAGTACTAGTAATAGTAACAGTAATAGTAACAGAAATAGAGAAAAGAAGGTAAGTAGTAGAGTATATTGTAGGATATAAGGGGTAATAGTACTGTTATTGGTAATAGTATTATGGGAAAATGGATAGAAATTGTGTGTAGGTTGTGTGTGTAATAAGTGGGGGTCACCATACCCCTATCTGCCTACATCTCAAAATGATAATAATAGGGGAGTGGGGGGTAGACATCACTATATTCATATTATACCCAGGTAAAAGTTTAATATATTGAAGGAATTTTCACTGCGCATAATAACCATTATGTAAACTTGTTTCGGATCAGAGGTAACAGGCGTGGTATCGCCTTTAAATTTGGACTAAGTAACCTCTCCCCTATCCCTATTTCTCACGTATATACATTGTATATACATCACAATTATCATGACAATGGTGATATATAAAACGCTGTATAGGAGCCTGGGTTTCATACCCTTGTGTGGGTAACTGTGCAAAATATTTTTGTACCTACCATAAAATATCCCAAAAATCCCTTGACAATGTGCACAATACTCCCTTTATTACCTTATACACAACACATACAACAATCATGATACTATGGTACACAGTACTATTACTAGTACCGGTAATGGAAACAGGAACAGAAAGGGGAACAACATGGCATACTACATCCAAAAACACGAGGCCTGTATAAGCCTTGAAAATGGCTGTAGGCTGGAAAATGGCGTACTTACTCCCAGCCACCATTATCTTGTGCTGCGGAGTACTAACCTCCAGGATCAAGACGGTGCGCCTATGGAATTGTATTCCCGTACATACAACCCAAATAACCAAGAAAAAGCTATTGAAAAAGCACGTATATGGGCAGCTAAGAATAATGTTGTAATCATAGGATAAAACCAGGAAAGAAAGGGGAAACATCACCATGAAACACTATTTCCGCAAATCGGATATTGATACTCATTCCCAGTCATATTATGGTAAAGAGTATCCCGCAATCAATGTCAAATGCTATTCTCGTTTCGGTGGAAACATCACAGCTGAAGAATTGCATTGTGATGAAACGACACTGGAAAAGGCGCTGGAATACGCCTGGGACAGCTCAACATCACAATTCTGGGATTGTGTGCAGGATACGGTGGAATACTACTTCCCAAAATATTCTGTCAAGGTGTATTCCGCTGGCAGGTCCAGTGGTTGGGTGACTGTGGAAGGATTGCCTGAAATTGAATCCTGGGACGCAATACTTGTTTCAGCATGGGGAAGACTGGAAAACAGTATCAAAAAGGAAATTGCGTATCTTTGCAGTAAAGAAAAGGTAACTGTTGATATTACTGCAAATCGTTGGAATGAGGCAGGAGCAGAAATGTACAATTTTGTTGGCAGAAAAGACGGTAATAACATGTGTATTGTTGACTTGAAAAATGCGGCGATACAAGCGGGTTTTGCTCCTGTAATAAGGTAATATCCCTTGAAAGGTGATAATACCCTTGTACATACCACAAGGGTATAAACCTACATACAAACATTTAAAGTATTGTACAAGGGGTAACAACATGAATACCATTACTATTAGCACTTTCAAATTTTCCGAATTGACAGAAGATATTCAGGAGAAAGTCATCGAACGGGAACGCAGCAAAAGGGAAGAGTATGGGGATATTCCCTGGTTGGAAGAAACCGTGGACAGTCTTAAAGCCTTGATCAATGCAATCCATGGTATAACCCTGAAAGACTGGAATATTGGTGCATATAACCAAAATAACTACATTCGTATTGACTTTGATGAAGACGCAACTGGGGAATTGACAGGGAAACGTGCTTTCGCATGGTTGGAAAATAACCTGTTGTCATATTTGCGTATACCCTGGTATGGTAAGGAACGCTGGAAATTGTCAAAGTATGGTAGTTACTATAGGGCGGGAATGGTTAAACCTTGCCCTTTCACGGGCTATTGCTTTGACGAAGACTTGCTGGATTTGCTGAAAAAGGCATTGTTGCAAGGTGATACTGTCAAAGATGCGTTGCTTGGACTGGCTGATGAAACCCGGTTTATGCTCGAAAAGGAAGCTGAATATTATATGAGTGAAGAAGCTATCAAGGAAGACTTGGAAAACAATGGGGAGAACTACACGGAAGACGGTCATAACTGTTATAGCTTGTAACATTCCCTTGCAATGTGAAGACAATGGACTATACATCCATTGTAAACATGCTTACAAAGTTCTAAGCCTTGGAACAAGGGGAAAACACAAGAAAGGGGAAAACGTACAATGTCTAAAAGGGTAAGTATTAACACGCAGCGTATTGTGGATTGCTTTGATATTGAAAAGCTCATATCCACAATCGAGAACGGGGACTGGTTCGCACGGGATCCGAATGATTGGCAAGAAGAAATGGTAATTGACATTTTGGGCAGTGGGGCAGCCGGAATATATCAGACAGGGGAAGTGTGTAGTGACTTTGGTATCGTTTTCCCTAAAAATTTCTCTCATGCGTACATCTATGGGGAAGATGATACGCTTTTTGGTAATGCGCTGGATTGTGAATTTTGGGATTGGTATTGTGAGCCTTTGTTCGACAATGCGGCTGATATTCTCACAGAAAAGATAAAGTCATATTTTGGCTTTTCCCTTTCCCTTTTCTTTGCTTGGTTGGAAGGGGATGGATCATTCTATTTTGGTGCAATAAGAGATATTGACATTGCAAACGGTCAACCTGTTGACAGTATCGAGTAGTTAAACCTATTAGAAGAAAGGGGAAAACGTACAATGAAAATGAAAAAGGAACGCCATGATTACAGTTAATAGTTCACCATTCTTCGTTCCCAAACGCACATATAGCGGTTTATGGGAAATGTTAGAGGCGCAAGCGGAACAAGCGGCAGCGTGTTTTCA
>Ga0074195_1001510_pt1 | contig 32134 bp, 31 predicted proteins | sample EPASupsiteHSE623_FD_64525 | JGI IMG/M metagenome (GOLD analysis project Ga0074195, IMG submission 64525) | Bioremediated contaminated groundwater from EPA Superfund site, New Mexico - Sample HSE6-23 | ecosystem: Environmental > Aquatic > Deep subsurface > Groundwater > Contaminated ... | reverse complement strand
CTATATTCGGTGCTACAACGAGCAACGGGCGCATCCCTTCAAATGGACCTACGAGGGGAAACCTCTCTCCTCGTAGCTCAATGGAATTTAGCGAACGTGACACTAGGACGTTGCGGCCGGGGTTTCCACGGCCCGGCGCATCTCAACCAGGGGCCGGCGAGCCGCCGCCAGGGCGATCACCCGGCAAAACGTCTCGACAGGATTGGTCCGGGCATCCAGCATGGCTTTGCGGCGTCCGGCCAGAACGGCTGTTCCGTCTGGAGCGTCAACAAGGTCGCGCACCGTGTCGAGCAGCCGGTCGGCCGCGTTCATCGGCAGGCCCACGCCAAGCTTCCACTTGTCCTCAAGCTCCTGCAGATAGCTGAGCCGCCCCACGAAATCATTGATGCGCACCGAGGGCGTGCCAAGCACCATGGCCTCGGCGGCCATGGTCTGGCTGTCTCCCACCAGCAGATCGGCCCCGGCCAGGACGTGATGCATGTCCCTGGGGTCCACCTGGATGCGGTACGGCTCGAACTGCGGTGGCAAGGGGCGTTCAGCCGTAATATGGATACGCCCCCGACTGGACAGGAAGGCGATGAGTTCGCCGGCCAGTTCGTTGTCGATGCCGCGTTTGCCGACGTCGTGGCTGGCCGTCAGCGAGACAAGGCGCAGCAGGAAATAGCGTCCTCCGTCCTCGGAAGCCAATCCCCGGGCGATTGTCGGTTCCGGCGCGAAGAGCTCCGGATGCAGGTAGGCCAACTCGTGGTAGCTGGGGTAGGAAGCGCGCCGTTTCGTCCATTTCCCCGCATCGCAGCATCCCGGCAGCATCAGACACGTGGCGAAGGGATAAAACAAAATATTTTCGGGAGTTGCCCCGGTGTCGTCTTCGTTGAAGATCACCGAGGGAATGCCCAGAAGCAGGCCGATATGGGCCAGAGTCCGTTCCGTGCCGACCATCACCGCGGGCCGCAGTTCGCGCACCAGACGAAACAGCCGGCTTTCGGTGCGCCACAGCAGCACAGGGCCGGCCAACAGGAACGGCACCCCCGGCATGCGCCGACCTTCCGGGGCGAGATTGACGACGTCCCAGTTTTCCCCGGCCACCAGGGTTTCGAGCACGTCTTTTTTGACAATAACCACGGTGACGCGGGCACCCTGGTCCAGGAAACGCCGGATGACGTGCTTGAAGAGATGGTAATGGGCTGGATGACCAAGGAAAAACAGCATACGCATGGGTAGGCCTCGTGATATTGTCCAAACGGCAAAGAGGGTTCGTCCCTACCGCAGGCCCTCGCGCCATTCGGCCAGCTGGCACCATTTCCAGGCCTGCTGGGGCGTTGGGCGGTAGGTTTTGGGAAAATGCAGGACATCAGGGAATTCCCGGGCCAGATCAGCCATGGCGGCGGCGGTGCGTTTCCGCCAGCCAGGCGCGGCCATCCACTGAGCCTCGGGAGTGGCGAAACCGAGTTTGTCCTTGCGGTCCAGTATCTCCGGCGCGGTGTAGCGGCCAAGAGCCAGACGCTGCAGGTATTTGGTCTGGCCGTTGCGAATCTTCAGATCCTCGGGAGTGGCCAGCAGCCGCTCCACGAGACGGTAGTCGAGATAGGGCACCCGGGCTTCCAGGGAAAAAGCCATGGAGTTGCGGTCCTCCAGACGCAGGAGATGTTCCAGCTTGTACTGGAAGTGCAGGGCCAGACTGTGGTTAAGGCCTCGGGCCTGGAAGAACTCCCGGGCGATGCGGCTGCCGGCGTAGCCTTCCTGGAAGAAATCGCGGCGCAAAAAGGGCATGGCCCGCCCCAAACTGATTCGTCGCAAGGAACCGGGCAGCAACTGGAACGCCAGGGCAGCCAGGAAACTTGGACTTTGGCGGCGTGACAGCATGGCGGCCAGTTCCAAGGAAAAACGGCTGAAACTCTTCCGGCACAGCAGCCCGTACAGGTAGAAGCCGTGGAAATACTGGTAGCCGGCGAAAATTTCATCCGCGCCCTGGCCGTCGAGCACGACCACTACGCCGGATTCCCTGGCCAGCCGCATCACCCGATACTGGGCATAGAAAGAGGGATTTGTGGTCGGTTCATCGGCGGCCCGGACAAAGGCGGGCAGATCGCCGAGAGCCTCGTCCGCTGTCGGCGTCACCCTATGGCCGACAAAGGGATAGCGCCGGGCCAAGGCATCCACATACCGGGTTTCGTCTACTGGATCACCAGGATAGGCGGCGGTGAAGCAGTGGTAGGGATCTGGCGCGCCGACGGCGTCGTAGAGCAGCCCCACCAGGATCGAGGAATCTATCCCGCCGCTGAGCGATGACCCGACCGGCACGTCGCTTCGCAGGCGAAGTCTGGCGGCATCCGCCGCCAGTTCGGCCACGGCCCGGACATGCTCGGCCTCGGACACCTCGATGGGGGCATCAAGGAAAGGCAGCGGCGACCACCACGTCCGAATATCCATACCGCCCGAGGCGTCGCATATGGCCCGGCAGCCTTTGGGCAGGCGAAATACGTCGGCCAGGAACGTCTCGTCGTGGATGTCGGTGCGATTGAAGGCCAGATAGTCGAACAGACTTTGTCGGTTCACGGCCCGGGACAGGCCAGGGACGGCCAGAAGCGCCCTGATCTCCGAGGCGAAATAGAGGACACCGTCCTGCCGGGCATAATACAAGGGCTTCACACCGAACCGGTCTCTGGCCAGAAACAGGGTCTTCGCCTGGGCATCGTAGATGGCAAAGGCAAACATGCCGTTAAGGCGCGACAGGCAGTCGGGCCCCCAGGTTTCGTAAGCGGCCAGAAGCACTTCGGTGTCGGTCTTGGTAGTGAAGACGCGTCCATTGGCGACCAACTCATGGCGCAGTTCGATGTAATTGAAGATTTCGCCGTTAAAGACCATCTGGTAGCGTCCGCCCGGCGAGGCAAAGGGCTGGCGGCCGTCGTCGGACAGGTCGATAATGGCGAGACGCCGATGCCCCAGGACGCAATGGGCATCGGTGAAGACTCCGGTCGCGTCCGGTCCGCGGTGGCGTAGAATCTCCTTTTGAACGTCAACCAAGCGGTGATGGCTCGGACGAATTTGGTCCGGGGCAAAAACTCCACAAATACCACACATAATTCCAACTTTGCCTACATAAAAAAATAATCCGTCTGTCAAGTCCAAGGTGGCAGGTAGTCTCGTCGGCAGAGTCTAAGACGAGTTGCGTCCAGCCACTCCCTTATCACACCTTCGCCCCGACGCATCGTTTAGTGAAAGCTCGCTCTAAAAAATATTTCTCCACGGCGAACTGGCCAATATTGACGTGTAGACCGCAGCCTCGACATTCTTCGCCACGGCTGCGGCTCTTCCGGGAACGCTTCGTCGCTTGGACATCGAAAACCACCCTCCTCATTTGCGGACTATCGTTTAGCCGGCAGTCCAGTTTTTCGCGACGCTCCAGTTCATCTCTTCTCTTTGAACCTGCCGGGGACCACGCTACAGACGCCGCAGCCCAGGTCCGGTCTTTTGATACGCGAGGCCGCAGGCGGGGCAGATGAGGGCGCTTGTTAGTTTTTCGCAGCATTCACACACCCAGCCGTGCTGGCGGGCGGGATTGCCGAAGACGAGGGCATGATCCGGTACGTCGCGCGTGACCACCGCACCCGCCCCCACAAAGGCAAAACGACCTATGGTGGTACCGCAGATGATGGTGGCGTTGGCCCCTATACTTGCGCCACACCGCACCAGCGTTGGGCGGGCCTCTTCCATGCGCCGAATGTTTGCCCTGGGGTTGTATACATTTGTAAAAACCATAGATGGCCCGCAAAATACGCCATCTTCCAGCGTGACACCTTTGTAGACACTGACATTGTTTTGGATTTTACAGTTATTGCCTACGCTTACATCCGGGCCTATCACCACATTCTGGCCGATGTTGCAATGCAAACCAATGGTTGTTCCGGGCAAGATATGGGAAAAATGCCAGATGCGTGAGCCTTCTCCGATCAGCACGTTGTCGTCGACAACGGCAGTGTGGTGGATGAGGGGCACCTTATTCTCCGTGGATGAGTGGATCGAGCTGTTGTTTGTGCACTGCGTCGCGGATAGCGTCGCACACGGCACCGATATTGGATTTCGACATAAAGGGATACATAGGCAGACTTAGGATGCGGTGCGAAAATTCGTCCGAAACGGGCAGGGCACCCTCGGCGTAGCCCATATCGGCGAATACCGATTGGCTGTGCAAGGGTTTGGAGTAGTAAATTACCGTGGGGATGCTCCGATCGGAAAGCGTTGTCACTACAGGTCTGCGTTGAACTTCGGATGCGAAAGTCACCGAATACTGTGCATAGGCGCTAATGTAATGAGTCGGAATGCTGGCGCGGATAGAGCCTTCCAGACGTTGGAATTGCACCTTAAGGTCGATGAAGTCCATAGCTGGTGCCATCCTCCCAAAGGCTTCTTCGGATGTAGCCGGTAGGCAAGGCCCGCCGCATAAGCGTATTTTACGATTTGTCGCCGGAGTGGTCTGGCAACAGACGCAAAGCAGGCAGGCTTTCCGGTCGGCCAGAACAATGCTGACCGCTAACATTCGAGCGGCAACGACACGGTGCGTCTGTCGCTCGCGAAAATGTACGCCGCAATAAATATTTTAACGATTTTAGCTCTTCGCGTCCATCTGTTTCCGGGGAGACCTCGCCGCGCATCATACACAATATTCTTGAAATACAGCGGATGGCGGAATCCGTAAACCGAGGCCGTCTCGTACTCGTACTCGTGCTCGTCACTTGCCCGTCGTAGTCCTGCGGTCCAGCGAAATCTCATAGCTTAGGGGCTGTTTTCAAAAAGTTCTTTGACAATGCAGGCAATTACGGCATCACCGGCAAATGAGCCGCCACGACATCTCTGACGACCTTTGGCAACGCCTTGAGCCATTGCTCTGCCCGCCTCATGCTCAATGGCATCCTTTGGGTTCTCCACAATGGCGCTCCTTGGCGTGACCTCCCAGAGGCATTCGGCCCCTGGCAGACCGTGTACAAACGTTTTAATCGCTGGGCCAACTCTCCACTTTGGCAGGAGATTCTCTCCAACTTCGCCAGCGGAGCAGACCTTGAGGCGATTTGTGTGGACGGCTCCTCCGTTCGAGTCCATCAGCGTGCGACTGGCGCTAGAGGGGGCACGAGTCCCAGGCCATAGGCCGCAGTCGTGGCGGGCTGACAACCAGAATTCATGCTGTCGTTGACGCCTTAGGCAATCCCGTCCGCCTAAAACTGACCGCCGGGCAGGTTCACGACAGTGTGCCGGCCATCGAACTGATCGAGGGCTTGGCGACTGAACAGGTCATTGCGGACAAGGCCTACGACGCCGACGCCATCGTAGTTGCAGTGGAACAACGTGGTGCGATCACGGTCATCCCGCCCAAGCGCAAGCGTCTCCGGCAGCGTGCCTACGACGCGCATCTTTACAAAGAACGGCACTTGGTTGAGTGCTTTTTCTGCAAGCTCAAAGATTTTCGGCGCATCGCAACCCGCTATGAGAAGCTGGCGCAGACCTTCCTTACCATGGTCACCATCGCATCCTGCTTCATCTGGCTCCGATAATTTGGAAACAGACCCTAATGAGGCCAGTCGTTTCGTTGCCAGCCGGCTCGGACTTTCCCTCGCTGTTTGATGGTTATTCCACGCGTTCGCAAGCGTTCTCCGCGAGCCTTGGCGACCGGTAGCTCTTCCCGTTGAGGACAAGCCGGTAGGCACCATGGCGGAGCCGATCGATGGTCGCCGCGCCGAGCAGTTTGTTCTGGAAGGCCTCTCCCCATTCCTCAAAGTTCAGATTGCTGGTGATTATCGTCGGGCGCTGTTCGTAGCGCTCGGCCACCACGTCGTGGAAATCCTCATCCTGGTTCAAGGTCAGCGGCTTGAGGCCGAAATTGTCAATGACGAGCAGGTCCACCCTGGTCAGGTACTGGAACTTCCGGTCATAACCGTCGACAGCGCGGGCGGCCTGGATCTGCTGGAGCATCTGGGTCAGCGTCAGGAACACCACGTCATGGCCGCGACGAATGGCGCAGTGTCCCAAAGCCTGGGCCAAGTGGCTTTTGCCCGTGCCGCAGGGGCCGGCAATGAGGATGTTGGCCTTTTTCTCAAGGAAGCGGCAGGTGGCCAAGTCCAGGACGAGGGACCGGTTGATGGAAGCGTTGAAGGCGAAGTCGAGGCTTTCCAGGGTGTTCTGGCTCTTGCAGCCGGCCCGGCGCAGACGCATGCCGAGCTTGTGCTGTTCCCTCCTGACGACTTCGTCCTGGATAAGCATGATCAAAAAGTCGGTGCAGGCGAGCTTTTCCTTGATGGCTTGACGGTTGCGGACTTCCAGGGAGTCCAGAATGCCGGAAAGCCGAAGCTGTTTGAGCAACGGGGCCAATTGCGGCATGGGGTTCATACGACTCCTCCTTTCATTGCAGCATGTTCCTGATGTTGCGGCAGAACCGGCTGCGGCCTTTGTAGGCGTTGGGCAAAAGCGAGAGGCGAAGGCCAGGTCCATATCCAGCCCTTTTTCCAGGATGGTTTTCACGGCCCGGCACGACACCGTACTATGCTCGACTGCGCGCCGGCAGGCCGTTTCCAGCCTTTTCGGTCCGTATTTTTTCTTCAGCCCCAGGACGCCCTGTGCCGCCCGGAGGTTGTCCAGGACCCGCGAGGCAAACAGCTGGTACACAAGTTTCCGGCACATGGGACCGATGCGTTCAGCGTACTCAAGACACCACTGCGGCGTCTGCATGAGGTACGCCCTGGCCTCCGGGGGCAGATGCTCGTTCACGGTGGATTGTACAATTGGCATGCGCCATTATCATATTCAGGAAGGTTCTTGCAAAGCAATAGTCGTGCCGGATCTCTTCTAAGCCCTCTCTCCTTTTTTTTCGTGCGCCCGGCAAGGGAAAGTGGTAACCAGAGGATAAGGAAGCCCATTGCGAGGTGGAATCCGAAGGAAGCCGTAAGTAAAGAGCTGACTCTATGGCCAGGAAGCGCATACGAAGCGACCGTGTCAGGTGAGAAGGACATATCTTCAAAGTCCGATTCTGCACGGAAGGCATGGTTGCATGCGGCGGGCATAAGCGGGAAGGTGGGTGCGCACCGGGGACATCTGCCCGCCTGCCTCGGGCTACCAAGGCCGTGAGGTGCCGGGGATACGGGCAATCAACCTAGGGCGTAGCAGATCTCTGATGACCGGACCGAAGACCTGTACACGGGACATGGGCTGGGAGCCGAAATTTCGATGGTGAAGGCAGACGCAGAAGCGCGGGCTGGGATGCCCGTGACCATGCCGAAGGGTAGGAGATGGAATCCTCGAGAGGCTGGCGGCGGCGCGTCAAACGTCACGCGAGGACAGGGCATTCCGATCCGCGATCGGCAACGCCTGATGGAGGCGGTGGTCAAACACGAGGGCATGACGGCAACTTGGAAGGTGGACGGCATGACCGTGTACGCGTTACTGCCTTATTTGCGCCAGCATTGGCCGCGCATCAAAGAAGAACTGCTGTCGGGGCGCTACGTGCTCCAGCCAATGCACGGCGTGGAAATCCCAAAGTCGGGTGACAGGGGCGTCAATTGGATATCCCGACGCCCCTGGATCGGTTCATCCAGCAGGCCACAATCAGGCACTGTCCCCTATCTTCGATCCCGATTTTTTCGAATCCAGCGACGGCTTTCCCCCTGGCCGAGGCACGCGATAGGCCGTCTCGCAGGCGAGGGCCCTCGCAGCCTAAGACGCTTCGTCGTAGACATGGGTATGGAGCGGAGGCCGCCAACAAACGACCGCTCGACCTCATCCGATAGGGGGTATTTCGATGTCCGTGTGAGCCGAGGGTACGCCGCAGGGCGGCCCCCGCTCGCCGCTTTTGTCCACCCCCTAGATAAGGAACTTGAACGGCGGGGCCACGCGTTTTGCCACTACGCCGACGACTGCAATATCTATATGCAAACGGGCAGACGGGCGAACGCGCGGGTGATGGTCTCGCTCGCACAGTTTCTAGCAGACCGGCTGAACAAAAGCGCGGCGGATCGCCCTTGGAAACGGAAATTTCTCGGGTATTCGATGACCTTTTAAGGTGCCCGCGACTGAAAGTCGCGCCATAACCGTAAAATGGTTCAAAGGAACCCTCCATGAGGAATTCCGTCGAAAACGCGGCCGGTTGCTGCTGATCACGATAGCCTCCCTCACGCCGAAGCTGCAGGGCTGGGTGAACTACCTCAAGCTAGCGGAAGTGAAGGACATTTTCGAGGAGCTGGACGAGTGGCTGCGTTACAAGCTGCATTGCCTGCTCTGGTGACACTGGAAGCATCCCTTCACGCAGACGAAGAACCTGATGCAGCGGGGATTGTCCGAGGAGCGGGCTTGGCGGAGTATATCTTAATCCAGCATCTAACTTCCCAAGAGAGCTTGACCGTGAAGTCCAAAAATGAAACCATTGTGCGTCCGATATACTTCAATGTTGTATTTTGGGGAGAGCGTTTTCGGGACTATTTTACGAATTTCCTTTTGGCGTCTATGCTGTCGCCCAACAATCTCCCTCGGATATCTCTAGGGAGGGAGAATAAATTTCTTATCGCTACAACCGATGAAGATTGGGAAATCCTTCGGTCCACAGCGAGCTTCCAACGCATGTGTGACTATTTAACCCCTGTGCATTTGCGGATAAACTTTCCGCCGCCCGGGGTGTCCGCCTGTCAGCATATGGGGGTCGGCCACAAGATGGCCACCGAGATGGCCTTTCATGACAAATGTTACTTTGTGGCCTTGACGCCGGATCTCCTTGTTTCCGACGGCACTCTACAGGCAATCGATACATACCGTGCCGCGGGGTATGAAGTCGTATTGACTGCGGCCCATCGTTTTGCCGAGGAGCGGCTGTTTGAAGGATTGCAGTTAAACGATTTCATTTCCCGGGACAACTTGGCCTCTCGGACGGGACAGCCACTCACCGCGACGGCTAGGCAACTCCTCGCTATAGGCTTGGAGAGCTTTCACACGGAAACTTTATCCTTTCATTACGAGTCCCCGGAGTTCTCCCTTTTTCCCGTCGGCTGCTACTGGGAAGTTGACGATCAAGGATCTAAGGGAGTCGTATTGCATACGTTCAGCTGGGCAGCGTTCCTGCTGGATTACAGCATAGTACCGTCCCATGACACATCATGCTTGGAGACGTGGACATTTGATGGAAACTACGTGAACAAGAATTTTTCGCATAGTCGGAAGATACATATCGTTCAAGACTCCGATGATATATTGCTGATAAGTTGGACTCCGTTAAACGAAGGAACAAAGGCACTGCACAAGCATGCCTTTCACTATATTCCTGTTGTCTCCGATTTCATAAAGATGTCTGCCATTAACGATATCTACAACAATCCAATAATGGATAATACAAAAAAATATATATTCAGATTGCCTGTGTATTGGCATTCGGGTGATTTAACAAGTCTATATTATGACAAAGAGCGGGAGGCCCTGCAGATACTGGAAAGGGCAATTTCTCCCAGCTCCATATGGAAGACGAGCGTACTGCATATCCTAAAAATGTATATATACCTCAGGCGCTATATAGCAAGGTTGCCACTGAAGGCGACGATTGTATGGGGTGCCATCGTCGGCGACGAATTTTGCCGTCAATGGTTGCGCTGGCGGTATCAACGGTTCTTGGGGCAATCCGTGCAACCACCTCCTATCAAACCGAAATACACGGATTAATCAGGGTCTGTTTTAAAAAAGTTCCTTGACAATGCAGGTAGTTACGGCATCACCGGCATGAGCCGCCACGACATCTCTGACGACCTTTGGCAACGCCTTGAGCCATTGCTCTACCCGCTTCGCATGGAATTCCGGGGCCGACCATCCCAAAATGGGCCCTCCCGCGTTTCCCGTGGGTAGCTGACCGATTCCCGGAGGACGCCCATGAAGGACACAGACCTGGAGTTCGGTAGACGTGTCCCATATGCTGCCGGGAGTATTCTGACCAAGAATCATAATATACTTTTTTTCATTTTGGAAGCCATTATTATGAATTAAGCACACTTCTATAGATATGACCATCGGATATCGTTTATGAGATGCTATCTGTGAGATTTTTTCTTCGTGTTATGGAACATTAATCGCTTCGGTAGCAGTCGTTTTTATCAAAGCAAGAAGCGAATTGACCGTGTATTATTTCATCGAAGGTCGGTGCAACACCGCTTCGGCGACATTTTGTTCTCGACTCCATGCCGCCATTGGCTTATAAAAGAAAATTCCCCTCGCTTCTGAGGGCTCAAATCAAAATATCTAGACCGAATTGGTAAACTTCGGACGACAGTGGAGGCATTTCTCGCTAAGTGCCGACCTGGGCTCCGGTTGCCGTTATTCTATAGACAGTTCTGCAGGTCGTATTGCCTTGACACTGCCGCGCTACAGCGCTATCGGTTCGTAAATTTTTGTTACCTTCTTTTAACTGGGGATGAAGATTATGTCACACGCAAAGGCCTTCTTAGCCCAGGCCGCTGAAATTTGTCAGACCCTTGACACTGACGCCATAGACCGCATGGCCGTCGCCCTCAAGGAGCTGCGGGATCGGGGCGGCCGGCTGTTCGTCCTCGGTGTTGGTGGCGGCGCGGCCAACGCCTGCCATGCCGTGAATGATTTTCGAAAACTTTGCGGTATCGAGGCCTATGCGCCGACGGACAATGTGTCCGAACTCACGGCCCGAACGAATGATGAAGGATGGAATACTGTCTTCAGCGCTTGGTTGCGCACCAGTCGGCTTTCCGATAAAGATGGGTTGTTCATCTTTTCAGTGGGCGGGGGCGACGCCGAGCGCAATATCAGCAGCAATATCGTCGCGGCTCTTGACGAGGCAACGGAAAAAGGCGCATCAATCTTCGGTGTGGTGGGACGTCAGGGGGGCTACACTGCCAAGAAGGCCAACGTGGTCGTCATTGTGCCTACGGTCGATCCGGACCGGGTCACGCCCCATACCGAAGCCTTTCAGGCGGTGGTGTGGCATTGCCTTGTTTCCTCCCCGGTGTTGCAGATCCAAAAGACGACATGGTAAAATGCCGCATACGATGAAAGCCGGTCCGATGCGGGCGGTGTTTCTAGACCGGGACGGTGTCTTGAATGTCCCTATTTTTCGGGACGGCCGTTCCTATGCCCCCCGATCCATGGACGAATATTGCCTTTACGAAGACGCGCCATCAAGTCTGGCCCGATTGAAGTCGCGCGGCTTTTTCCTTGTCGTCGTGACTAACCAGCCCGATGTCGGCAACGGCATCAGTCCCCAAAGTCTGGTTGACGCTTTTCATCAAAGGTTGATGCGGGATTTGCCTCTCGACACCATCAAGATGTGTTGTCATGCGCAAAAGGACGGGTGCGGCTGTCGCAAGCCGCGTCCTGGCATGCTGCTGGAGGCTGCCAGAGAGTTCGATATTTGCCTTGCCGACAGTTTCATGGTGGGCGATCGGGGTAGCGATGTCGAGGCCGGGAGACTTTGCGGCGCACGCACCATTTTCATCGACCGGGGCTATACCGAGCCCAAGCCGCGGCATGCCTGCGCGATAGTCCGTTCCCTGTCCGACGCCACGGAAATGATACTTTCCATAAAGAACTAGCTTTGCCTTGTTGTTAAGCTGTCGTTGCAGCCCCGCCCGGTTGCATGATCGTAGGTGCGAGCGCGGCGGAACTGTCATGTTGCGTGAGGTGATTTTTAGTTGCGTCATTCGCTGCCGTCAGTAGCCTTGGCGACAGCCAAAAGGGGGGGAAATGCCTAAGGTCGATGATCTCACCATCAAATTGTATGCCGATGGAGCGGATTTTGACGGGATTCTGGCCATGTACGCCAACCCGATGATCCAGGGATTCACCACCAACCCGACGTTGATGCGCAAGGCCAACGTTACCGACTACGAGGCCTTCGGCCGCAAGGTCCTGGCCGCCGTCCCGGATCGTCCAGTGTCGCTCGAGGTGTTCGCCGACGATTTCGAGGAAATGGAGCGGCAGGCCCTGCTCATTGCCTCCTGGGGTGACAACGCCAACGTCAAGATCCCCGTCACCAACACCAAAAACGAATTCGCCGGCCCGCTGATCCGCAAGCTCGCCGACAAGGGTGTCAAGCTCAACGTCACGGCCATTATGTCCCTGGACCAGGTCCGCCGCGTCGCCGACGCGCTCAATCCCGACGTCTGGGCCATCGTATCTGTTTTCGCCGGCCGCATCGCCGACACCGGCCTGGACCCCATTCCGCTCATGCGCGAGGCCAAAGCCATCCTGGCCGCCAAGCCCAAGGCCGAACTGCTCTGGGCCAGCCCCCGCGAGCTCCTCAACGTTTTTCACGCTGTAGAGGCCGGATGCCACATCATCACGGCCACCAACGATATTCTGGCCAAGCTCAAGCTTGTCGGAAAAGACCTGGACGAATACTCGCTAGACACGGTGAAGATGTTTTACCGTGACGCGCAGGCCGCGGGCTACTCCCTGTAGTAGCCCCAGCCATCATTCAAACGCTCATCCTGTTCAACTTCATGGAGATTCTATGTCGCGTTTCAAGAGCGTCTTGATCACCGGCGGTGCCGGATATGTCGGTTCTCTGCTCACCCCGATGCTGCTCGACGCCGGTTACAAGGTGACCGTTTACGACATTATGTACTACGGCCAGGCCCAGCTGCCCAAGAGTAATCCCAACCTCAAGATCGTCGAGGGCGACATCCGCGACACCGAAAAGCTGGCCAAGGAGTTCGAGGGCATCGACGTCGTCCTGCACCTCGCCTGCATCTCCAACGATCCCAGCTTCGATCTCGACGAGAACCTCAGCAAGACCATCAACTTCGACTGCTTCGAGCCCATGGTCATCGCGGCTAAGAAGGCCGGCGTCAAACGCTTTGTCTACTGCTCCTCCAGCTCCGTCTACGGCGTTTCCGAAGCCCCCGACGTCACCGAAGAGCATCCCCTGCTGCCGCTGACCCTGTACAACAAGTTCAAGGGCATGTGTGAGCCGCTGCTTTTCAAGCACCAGTCCCCGGACTTCGTGTGCGTGACCATCCGTCCGGCCACCGTTTGCGGCTACAGCCCCCGCACCCGCCTGGACCTGTCGGTCAACATCCTGACCAACCACGCCGTCAACAAGGGTAAGATCACTGTGTTCGGCGGTGCCCAGCTGCGTCCCAACCTGCACATCAAGGACATGTGCAACCTCTACAAGCTGCTGCTTGAGATCGAGGACGAAAAGATCGCCGGCCAGACTTTCAACGCCGGCTACCAGAACCAGAGCATCATCGACATCGCCAAGATCGTGAAGCGGGTCGTGGAAGAGGAATTTCCGGAAAAGGGCGAGATCGCCATTGAGACTACCCCCACCAACGACCCTCGATCCTACCACATTAATTCCGAAAAAATCAAAAAGATGATCGGGTTCGTGCCCCAGCACGGCATCGAGGATGCTGTCCGCGAGCTGTGCCAGGCCTTCCGCAAGGGCCTGTTGCCCAACAGCTTCGACGACGACCGCTATTACAATGTGCGGACGATGAAAGTCACTGGTGCCGAATGAGCGACAAGCCCATCGCGGTCGTTACCGGCGGAGCCGGCTTCATAGGCAGCCACATGGTGGATGTCCTGCTTGAAGCCGGCTACGCCGTGCGCGTCATCGACAATCTGACGGGAGGCCGGGAGTCGAATCTCGGCCACCTTAGAGGCAGTCCTGACGTGGAACTGCACGTGATCGACATTCGGGAGCTCGCTCCCGACTCCCCGATTTTTGACAAAGCGGTTCACGTCTTCCACTTCGCTGGCATCGGCGACATCGTGCCTTCCATCGAGCGACCCATCGACTACATGGACGTCAACGTCCAGGGTACGGTGCGGGTCTTGGAGTGCACCAGGCACGCGGGCGTCAAAAAGTTCGTCTACGCCGCCTCATCTTCCTGCTATGGCCTAGCCGATGTGCCCACGCGCGAGGACCATCCCATCGACACGCGCTACCCCTACGCCCTGTCCAAGTACATGGGCGAGATGTGCGTGCTGCACTGGGGCAAGGTCTACAAGCTGCCCGTCAACTCCATCCGCATCTTCAATGCCTACGGTCCCAGAGTGCGCACCACCGGAGCGTACGGAGCCGTGTTCGGCGTCTTCTTCAAGCAGAAGCTGGCCGGCAAGCCCTTCACGGTGGTGGGCGACGGGACCCAAAGCCGCGACTTCATCTACGTCACGGACGTGGCCAGGGCGTTTTTGGCCGCGGCGCAAACGCCCCGTTGCGGCGAGGTCTGGAACCTCGGTGCCGGCAATCCCCAAACCGTCAACCATCTGGTGGAACTGCTCGGTGGCGACGTGGTCTACGTGCCCAAGCGCCCCGGCGAACCCGACTGCACCTTCGCCGACATCTCCAAGATCATCGACGAACTGGGCTGGAAGCCGACGATCACCTTCGAGGAGGGCGTAGCGCGGATGGTGGTGGATATCGACTTGTGGCGGAATGCTCCCCTTTGGGACCAGGATTCGATAGCGGAAGCGACCAAGACGTGGTTCAACTACATGGGATAAGGCCTTATGGCACACTTTCTGACTGAGCGATACAAACACAAGATCAAGACGCGCGAAGAGTTACGTGATATTTTTGGCTCCCGCCCGCGGGATAAGAAAATCATCATGTGCCACGGCGTGTTCGACGTGGTGCACCCCGGTCATATCCGTCACCTGCTCTACGCCAAGAGCAAGGCGGACATCCTGCTCGTCAGTCTGACCGCCGACATCCACATCACCAAGGGCAGGGACAGGCCCCATGTTCCCCAGGAATTGCGCGCCCTGAACCTGGCTGCCTTCGAACTCGTGGACTACGTACTCATCGACGTGCGCAACGCCCCGCTGGAAAACATCGCGTACCTCCAGCCTGACTTCTTTGCCAAGGGATACGAGTACATCGCCGAGGGCATGCATCCCAAGACGAGCGAGGAAGCCAAGGTACTCGGCGAATACGGAGGCGAGAGCATCTTCACCCCCGGCGATTTCGTCTACTCGTCCACCAATCTCATCCAGATGGCCCCTCCGGCCATCAAGGTGGAAAAGCTCATCACCCTCATGGACAGGGAGAAGGTGAGCTTCGACGACCTGCGGGAGTCCCTGGGCCGCTTCGCCGGCAAGCGGGTACACGTGGTCGGTGACACCATCGTCGACAGCTACACCCAGACCGCCATGATCGGCGGCGGCAGCAAGACGCCGACCCTGAGCCTGCTCTACGAGGACCGCAAGGACTATGTCGGCGGGGCGGCCATCGTGGCAGCGCATTTGCGTTCCGCCGGGGCCGAAGTAGTCTTTTCCACAGTGCTCGGCGATGATCCGCTCAATCCCTTCGTCCAGGAGCAGCTAAAGACATGGGGCGTCGCATCCAAGGCGCTGACCTCCAACGCCCGCCCCACGACCAACAAAAATGCCATTGTCTGTGGAGGCTACCGCCTAGTCAAGATCGACACTGTGGACAACCGCAGCATCTCTGACAAGATGCTGGGAAATCTGGTCGAAAGCATCAAGACTGTCCCCTGCGACGCCCTGGTGTTCAGCGACTTTAGGCATGGCATTTTCAACCGCCGTACCATCCCCCCGCTTGTCGCGGCCATCCCCGGAAACGTCTACCGGGTGGCGGACAGCCAGGTAGCCAGCCGCTGGGGCAACATCACAGAATTCCAGGGATTCGATCTCATCACGCCCAACGAACGGGAAGCCCGTTTCGCCTTGGGCGATCAGGACACCGGCGTACGCCCCCTGGCAGTCAGGCTGTATGAAAAGGCTCAGTGCAAGACCCTGATCCTCAAACTCGGCGATCGGGGCATGCTCACCTGCCGGGGCGGCGACCACGAATCCCTGGACTCCTTCCTCGTCCTCGACAGCTTCACGGAAAATCTTGTGGACGCTGTCGGCGCGGGGGACGCCCTGCTGGCCTATTCCACCCTGGGCATGCTGACCACGGGCAATGTGGCCATCGCCACGATCCTGGGGGGACTTGCCGCCGCCTGCGAGTGCGAGCGCGACGGCAACCATCCCATCACTCCGGCATATGTAATTGAAAAATTAGATCAAATTCAAAAACAAGCGGACTTCGCCTAGGTATTGGTTCTATGCGTTGCATTGTCGTCGGGCTGGGCGTCCAGGGTTACAAACGTCGCAAGTTCGCCGGGGAGGACTTTGTCGCCTCGGTCGATCCGGTCAATAAGGAAGCGGATTACCGGGATGTGCGGGATGTTCCGCTGGCGGACTACAACGCGGTCCTGGTCTGCGTCCCGGATGAGCCGAAGATCGAGCTGTTGGAGTATTTCCTGTCCAACGGCAAACATGTCCTCGTGGAAAAGCCGCTGTTCGCCGTCGATGACGCGGATATCTTGCGGCTGCAGCAACTGGGCAGGGATCATAAGGCCGTATGCTATACGGCCTATAACCACCGTTTTGAGCCCCATTACGTGCGCATGCGCGACCTGATCGCTTCGGGGGAACTGGGGCGCATCTACCGTTGCCGCATGTTCTACGGCAACGGCACCGCCCGCCTAGTCAGAGATTCAGCCTGGCGGGACCAGGGCGCGGGTGTCCTGCCCGATCTGGGTTCCCATCTGCTGGACACGGCGAAATTCTGGTTCGGGGAGCTGGGCGAGGCCTTCACCCTCCTGGCCTGCAACCGGTTCGAGAACCGCGCTCCGGACCATGTGGTCTTCGGCAGCCAGAAAACTTCGCCCACCCTGGAATTCGAGATGACGCTCCTCTCCTGGCGCAACCACTTCACCTGCGACGTGTTCGCCGAAAATGGGTCGGCCCACATCCGTTCTCTATGCAAGTGGGGCCCGTCGACCTTCACCCGCCGCACCCGAATTCTTCCCAGCGGACGGCCGCCGGAGGAGTCCGTGACCCTGATCCAGGACGATCCCACCTGGGCCCTGGAATACACGCATTTCAAGGCATTGTGCCGTAAAAACGCCCTGACGGATCTGTCCAACGATTTGTGGCTCAACAGGCTGTTGCGCAGCCTGGGACAAAAAGCCATGGGGGTTGACGCATGAGTTTGCCGGTTGTTGGTTTTGCCGGCATGACCCATCTGGGCTTGGTTTCCGCCACGGCGGTGACCGCCCGGGGCATGCCGACCGTATGCTATGATCCCGATCAGGCCCTTGTCGCGCGCCTGCGAAACCGCGAGCTGCCGGTGGTCGAGCCCGACCTGGACGACATGGTCGCGGCCAACGGCGACCGCCAGACCTTCACCGCCGATCTCGCCGACCTTTCGGCCTGCGGCGTGGTCTATATCGCCAAGGACGTGCCTACCGACGACACCGGGAAAAGCGACACCAGCGGCATCGCCGCCCTCATCGAGCAGATCCTGCCGATTCTGGGCGAAAAGGCCGTGCTGGTGATCCTGTGCCAGGTGCCGCCGGGATTCACCCGCAAGATTCCGCTGGAGCCCTCCCGCCTGTATTATCAGGTGGAAACGCTCATCTTCGGCCGGGCCGTGGAGCGGGCCACCCAGCCGGAACGCTATATCGTGGGCTGCGCCGCGCCCGACGCGCCGCTGCATCCCGCCTTCGAGGCGGTGCTTGCGGCCTTCGGCTGCCCCATCCTGTCCATGCGTTACGAAAGCGCCGAGCTGGCCAAGATCTCTATCAACATGTGCTTGGTGGCCTCGGTTTCCGTGGCCAACACCATGGCCGAGATCTGCGAGAAGATCGGCGCGGTGTGGTCGGAGATCGTCCCGGCGCTGAAGCTCGACCGGCGCATCGGCCAGTATTCCTACCTGTCGCCGGGCCTTGGCATCGCCGGCGGCAACCTGGAACGCGACCTGGCCACGGTGCTGCGCTTTTCCGAGGAATACGGCACCGATTCCGGGGTGGTTTCGGCCTGGATCGCCAACAGCCGTCACCGGCGCGATTGGGCGTTGCGCCTGGTCCACGAATCGGCGCTGCGCGAAAAGGTCGATCCGGTGCTTGCCGTGTGGGGCCTGGCCTACAAGGAAAACACCCACTCCACCAAGAACTCCCCGTCCCTGGCCACCATCGCGCCCCTTGCTCCCTACCGCCTGCGCGTGTTCGATCCGGTCATCCCGGTCGCGGCGGCGAACCATCCCCGGGCCGAAGGCGCGACCTCTCCCGTTGAGGCGGCTTCCGGTGCCGATGCGCTGTTGATCCTGACGCCCTGGCCGGTCTTCCGGCAGGCCGATCCGGCGGCGGTGGCCAAGGTCATGGCCGGCCGGCTCGTGATCGATCCGTACGCTGTTCTCGACCACCAGGCCGCCACGACCGCCGGCCTGGACCATCGCGTCCTCGGCGCGCCGGCCGCGGTCTGATCGCGGGGGCCGCGCAGCGGCGCGGCCCTGTCGCCATCCTGATCTTCCCAGGGGGATTGCATGCTGACACATACTCATAACGCTTTGACGCGACCGTCGCGCGTGGTGGTCATGGGCGCGGGCGGCTTCGTCGGCGGGGCCATCCTGGCCCGCCTGAAGGCCTTGGACGTGCCGGTCCTGCCCGTGTCGCGTACCGACGTGGACCTGCTCGGCGAAGGCGGGGGCGCGGCCCTGGCCGCCCTGCTGCATCCGGGCGACGTGCTGGTGGCCGTTTCCGCCAAGGCCCCGTGCAAGACGCCGGCCATGATGGAAGAAAACATGCGCATGGTTGCCGCCCTATGCCAGGTCGCGGCCGGCTCCGAGCTGGCCCAGGTCGTGAACATCAGTTCCGACGCCGTCTATACCGACGACGCGCCCCTGGTCTCCGAATTCACCCCGGCCGCTCCGGCGAGCCTCCACGGCACCATGCACCTGGCCCGGGAAATCATGCTGCGCGGCGTGTGCAAGGCACCCCTGGCCGTGCTGCGCCCCTCCATCATCTACGGCGCGGCCGATCCCCACAACGGCTACGGTCCCAACCGCTTCCGCCGGCTTGCCGCCGAGGGCAAGGAAATCACCCTGTTCGGCGAGGGCGAGGAAAAGCGCGACCATGTGTTCGTGGACGACGTGGCCGAACTGGTGGCCCTGACCATCCTGCACGGCAGCCGGGGCGTGCTCAACCTGACCTCAGGCGAGTCCCATTCCTTCCGGGATGTGGCCGAGATGGCCGTGCGCCTGGCCGGCAGCGCTTCAACCGTCAAGGGAACCCCCCGACAAAACCCCATCACTCACCGCCACTTCGACGTCACCGTCCGCCTGCGGGCCTTCCCGACGTTTCGGGCCACCCCCCTGGCCGAGGGCATGGCCAAGGCCCGGCGCGATATGGAGAACAACTGACATGCCTGAACTCGATCTTTTGCGCGCCCTGCCGCGCACCAAGCGCAACATCCAGAAGCGCGCCGAGGCCAAGGATCCCGCCGTGGTGGCCGAGTCCAAGAAGTACGGCGAGATGTATTTCGACGGCCCGCGCGACTACGGCTACGGCGGCTACCGCTACGACGGCCGCTGGGTGCCCGTGGCCAAGGACATCGTGGAGCATTTCGGACTCAAGCCCGGGGACCGGGTGCTCGACATCGGCTGCGCCAAGGGCTTCCTGGTCAAGGATCTGCTCCAGGTCTGTCCCGGGCTCGAGGTCTTCGGCTCCGACGTTTCCGAATACGCGCTGATGCACTGCGAACCAGAGGTGGTCGGACGGATACAGCTGGGCTCGGCGGAAAAGCTGCTTTTTCCCGATGGCTCCTTCCAGTGCGTTCTGTCCCTCAACACCATCCACAATCTGCCCCGGCCCCGGGCTGTCACGGCCATGCGCGAGATCCAGCGCATCAGCAACGGCCGGGCTTTCGTGCAGGTCGATTCCTACCGCACGCCGGAGCAGAAGGCCATTTTCGAGAGCTGGGTGCTCACCGCCGAATTCCACGACTATCCCGAGGGATGGGTCGCGGTCTTCGAGGAAGCCGGTTACACCGGCGACTACTACTGGACCATCATCGAATAACCGCCAATACGGCAAGGAGGAAACCATGGGCAAGACATATGCGATCCTGGGCGGCGGCGGTTCTTTTGGCATCCACACCGCCATGTATCTGCTCGACCACGCCAATCCCAAGAAGGTCTTGGGCATTGGCCGCAATTTCCTGCGCAAGAGCCCGTATTCCTTGGATATCGACAAGCGGGAAGGTTACGAGTACCACGCCCGCCACGTGACCTATGAGCTTGATCTGCTCATGGAGCTCCTGGACAAGGAGAAGCCCGAGGTCATCATCAACTACGCTGCCCAGGGCGAGGGCGCGGTGTCCTGGAAGCACTCCTGGCGCTTTTTTGAGACCAACTCCATGGGGCTGGCCCGGTTCGCCGAGGAACTTATGAAGCGCGACTGGTTGGAACGCTTCATCCATATCGGCACCTCTGAGCTTTACGGCTCCGTGGACATCCCGGCCACCGAGGAATATCCCATCCAGCCGTCGAGCCCCTATGCCGCCTCCAAGGTGGCCTTCGATTTTTACCTCATCTCGGTTAACCGTTTCCTCAAATTCCCCATGAACATCATCCGCCCCTCCAACGCCTATTGCCCCGGCCAGTTGCTGCACCGGGTCATCCCCAAGGCGGTCTGGTGCGGCCTGACCGGGAACAAGCTGCCCCTGCATGGCGGCGGCCGGGCGGAGAAGTCCTACATCCACGCCCGCGACCTTGCCCGCGCCATCCACCTCGTGTCCGAGGGCGCGCCGCTCGGCACGGTTTACAACGCCGGTCCCAAGGATCCGACCTCCATTCGTAGCGTGGTCGAACTGACCGCCGAAGCCCTGAAGATGCCCTTCGAGCAGCTGTGCGAGGTCACCGGCGACCGTTTGGGCCAGGATTCCCGCTATTGGCTGGATTCCTCGGCCATCAAGCGCGACGTCGGCTGGGAGCCCATGATCGGCTGGGAGGAAGGTCTGGCGGAAATGGTCGACTGGGGCCGCAAATACTTTGACGAGATCAAGGACTATTCCACCGAGTACGTGTTACGGGGGTAAGCATGGCATCGTTCGACGCCGGGGAGTCAAAGCGCCGTTGCCTGGAGCACCGGCTGCGTATCCTCGAAATCTCGCAGTTGGTGGGGGCCCTTCACGTGGCCCCCGCCTTCTCCTGCCTGGAAGCCACGGACACGGTCTACAACGGACTGATGCGCCGCGGCGATGACGGCCTGTTCCGGGACATCTTCATCATGTCCAAGGGACACGGCTGCATGTCCCAATACGTCATCCTGGAGGCCCTGGGCATCCTGACCAAGGAGCAGATGGCCGGCTACTGCAAACCGTATGGCTGCCTGGGCGCCCACCCTGACTACGGGGTCGCGGGCATCGAGGCCTCCACCGGCTCCCTGGGCCACGGCCTGGGCATCGCCGCCGGCATGGGCCATGCCGAGCGTCTTCTGGGCCGGGACACCGCCGTCTATTGTCTGATCGGCGACGGTGAGATGCAGGAGGGCTCCATCTGGGAGGCGGTGATGATGACCCCGAATCTGGGACTGTCCAACCTCGTGGCTATCCTGGACTTCAACGATTACCAGGGCTTGGGCCGCACCACCGAGACCCATCCCCACTTCATGCCCATGGCCGAGAAGGTCCGGAGCTTCGGCTGGGAAGCGGCGGACGTGGACGGCCATGACGGGGCCGCCATTTACGACGCCATCACCAAGCGCCGGGGCGACAAGCCGTTTTTCCTGACCTGTCACACGATCAAGGGCAAGGGTGTTTCCTACATGGAAAACGTGCCCATCTGGCACTACCGCGCTCCAAATCCGGAAGAATACCGGAAGGCCGTGGCTGAACTGAAGGGGAGCTTGGCATGAGGAACACCTTCGCCGACGAGTTTTATGCGCTGGGGAAGGAAGATCCGCGCTTGGCGGTCATCGTGGCCGACATCTCCCCGGCCGGGTCCATTGCCAAATTCCGGGAGCACTTCCCTACGCGCTTCATCAACACGGGCGTGGCCGAGCAGATCATGATCGGCCTGGCCGCCGGCATGGCCATGCGCGGCCTGCGGCCGTTTGCCTACACCATCGCTACCTTCGCCCTGTTTCGGCCCTACGAGTTCCTCCGGCTTGACCTGGGTTACCAGGACCTGCCCGTGACCGTGGTCGGCATCGGCGGCGGCGTGACCTATTCCACTCTGGGCGGCACACATCATGCCATGGAGGACATCTCCATCGCCGCTTCCATCCCCAACATGCAGGTGGTGGCCCCGTGCGATCCGGCTGAAACGCGGATTCTGACCCGCTATCTGGCCACCGAAAACCGCAAGCCCACCTACATGCGCCTCAACAAGGCCGGCGAACCCGACCTGACGGCCACGGCCGAACCTTTCGAACTCGGCCGAGTGCGCTACCTGCGCCGGGGCAAGGACACCTGCCTGCTGGCCTACGGCCCCATCGTCAAGCAGGCCCTGGACGTGGCGGACGCCCTGGAGGCCCGGGGAGAAAGCGTGTCCGTGTGCTCCGTGCATATGATCAAACCCCTGGACGTGGAAGGTATCGTCGAAGCGCTCAAGACGCATAAGCGGGTGGTCGTCCTCGAGGAACATGTCCCTCACGGCGGGCTGACCTCGCGGGTCAAAGAGGTCGCCTGGGACAACCGCGCCTCGTGCGAGCTGAAGGCATTCACTCTCAAGGACGCCTTCATCCACTGCTACGGCTCCCATGAAGAGCTGCTCGCCGAACATGGGCTGGGCTTTGACGCCATAGCCGCAAGTCTAGGGATTTCGGAGTAAGGCATGGCTGGTTTTCCTGGAAACGGTACGTTGGCGATACACGGCGGCTCCCCGGTCCGATCGACGCCGATGCCGCCCCGCTTGGCGGTCGGACCCGCAGAAACGGCCATGATCGAGAAGGTCCTGGCCCACTACTCCTCCAGCGGAGCGGATTTCGGCTATCAGGGGCCGTTTGAGGAGTGCTATAACCAGGCCTTTGCCGCATTCATGGGCGGCGGTTTCGCCGACGCCGTGGCCACGGGAACCGCCGCGCTGTACATCGCCCTGGCAGCCCTATCCCTGCCCAAGGGGAGCCAGGTCCTGGTCTCGCCGATCACCGATCCGGGAAGCCTTTCCGCCATCATTCTCAACGGGCTAACGCCACGGCTGATGGACAGCATGCCCGGCGGTTACAACATCGGCGTAGAGCAGTTCCTTGAACGGCTCTCCCCAGAAGTTTCCGCGGTCATGGTGGTCCATTCCATCGGCCAAGCTGTGGAGATCGACCGCCTTGTTGCGGAGGCACACAGGCGGGGGATCAAAGTCCTGGAGGACTGCAGCCAGTCTCATGGGGCGCGCTACGAGGGTCGCCTCGTCGGAACCTTCGGAGATATAGCCGCCTTTTCCACCATGTACCGCAAAGCGAGCATCACAGGCGCCTGCGGCGGCGTGGTCTACACTCGCGACGAAAACCTCTACCACCTCGCTCTGGCCCATGCGGACCGGGGTAAACCCCGTTGGGTAGAAGGATTCGACGACCGTGATCCCCGCGGCTTCCTGTTCCCTGCCCTCAACCTCCACACCGACGAGGTTTCCTGCGCCATCGGCCTAACCTCTTTGGCACGCCTGTCGGAAACCATAGCCAAACGGCAAGCCTTTGTGGAAACCGTGGCCCAGATGATCGCGGCGTGCTCGCGCGTTTGCCGCCCCTATGCGCATTCGCGGGATGGTTCGCCATTTATCTATCCTCTGCTAATGGATGCCTCGGCAATAGCCTGTTCGGTCCAGGAGTTCGCCGAGGCTGTGCGGGCAGAGGGCATCGGACTCAACCCCTGCTACCGCTATGTGGTACGGGAATGGCCCTGGCTGCATCCGTATCTTGCGGACGATTTCGTAACGGCGAACGCTTTTGCCATCCGCGATCGGTCGTTCAACGTCTACCTTAATGAAAATTACGGACCACAAGAAGCCGAGGACGTGGCCCGGGCCGTGGAAAAAGTCGAACGGCATTTTTCGCGTTCGTGAGGCGTGGGCGACGCATGACACCGGTAGTCTTCAGGACAGCAGGGAAGGTCCCCGTCAGCAATGCCGTCGTTGCGATCATTACCGTGGACGGCCTCGGCTATTTAATGCAATTGCGTGACAATAAGCCGGATATATACTATCCCGCTTGCTGGTCTTGTTTTGGCGGGGCGGTCGACGTCGGCGAAACTCCGGAAGCTACGCTGCGCCGCGAGTTGAAGGAGGAAATTAATTTCGTCGCCGGCGAAATGCGGTATTTTACCACATTTACGTTTGATTGCGACTTTGCCAAGCAGGGGAACATTTGCCGTTCATATTATGTTGTCTCCATGTCCTGCCACCAAGTCGAGGGGCTGATCCTCCGCGAAGGCGCGGGAATGGACGTTCTGTCTCCCGGCCGGGTCTTAATGGAATCCCAGATCATGCCGTTTGATTCCTTTGCGTTATGGATGTTCATACATAGAAACGATATCGTCAAATGGGGAGGATGAAGCCAAACAAAGCCTCCGGGCGAACAGCCAACCGCCCAGGAATGGTTAGGCGCGGTTTTCCCGGGAATCCAGCTACCTAGAATTGCCCATAACAAAATGGCCGTTGGCGAAGAAAATTTCGTTATCAACTCGGCGCAGCAATGCGAACAAGCAGCAACCGATCATGATTACAGGCTATCATTCCATGGAAAACAACCGTTCTGGCCCCATCCCTAGGCCGTTTTATTTCAATATCGTCTTCTGGGGCGAGCGTTTCAGAAACTATCTGCTTTCCTACTGCATACCCTCACTGCTCGCACCGGGAAATTTGCCCTGCCTGAGCAACAAAATACAAAATAAATTTCTGCTCTGCTGCCCCCAGGAAGATTGGGATGCCCTGCAGGGCGTCCCAATCTTCCTGGCGTGCAAGCAGCATATTGCTCCTGTACACATTGCGATCCCCTATCCAGAGCCAGATACCCCAAGTTGTATTCACATGGGCATCGGGCATACGGCTGCCACGGAGATGGCCTTCCGCGACAAAGCCTATTTCGTGGCCCTGACCCCAGACCTCATCGTTTCCGACGGCGTGTTCCGCACCGTCGAGCAACATGCCCGAAACGGAGCGCCGATCGTATATACCGTTGCCCTTCGTTTCAGCGAGGAGCACCTCTTCAAAGCGATGCGGCGCGAAGGCCTGCTCGATGACAACGCGCCGTTGGCCACGACCGCAAAGCCGCTTGTGGCCAACGGACGTCAGTTGGTTCGCGTCGGACTGGAAAGCTTTCACAGCGAAACGCTACGCTACGAATGGGCCGCGCCCTACTATTCCGAAAGTCCCGTGGCGACGTTCTGGCGAGTGCCCAACCATGACGGGTGCATTATTTATTCCTTCAGTTGGGCACCCCTTCTGCTTGACTATGGCACCATCACCGCGCACAACACTGAAACGTTCAAGAATTGGACATTCGACGGTGACTATGTCTATAAAAACTTCAATACTCCAAAAAAAATTGTCGCGATCCAAGATTCTGATGAAGCCATGCTTGTGAGCTGGGCTCCGTGGGCAGACAAATTTCTTAGCCTTGAGCCGCGGCACACATCTAAAATAAAATTGATAAACAACCTAAAGAAAAGTTTTTATCTATATAAAATATACTATAGCAAAACCATGGACCCTTTAAAGCGCCATCTATTTAATATTCCAGTCTATTGGCATGCTGATGACTATGGTAGTGCGTATATCGCGCTCACGAAGCGCACGAAGTACGAAATTCTTCTATATAGAATTTTCAATAAATATATCTATTGCCATCTTGTAACCGTGCTTTCCTGGCTTCTGTGTATGGCGTCCCTTGGCAAACGTTTTTTTGTTGCGGCCCCAAACCAGGTTCTCCGTATCATTCTGCAGCGTGTCCGCCGGTATCTGCCCTTGGGCAGACTCCGACAGCTGCGGGAACGGTTGAGACATGAACGCTCGCTCGTTGCGCAACATGTCACCTCGATCCGGCCAAAGGAACATGGTCCGTTTCTTCTGGGAAAGCCTTATATATGCAATTTGTTTAACTGGGATGAGCACATTCTTGTCTGTAAACTACTCCTCAGATCTTTCCTCGGCCATGCGAACGCCAATACGCTTCTAAAAATAAGAACCTCCAGAGTTGCAGTAGGGTTGCATAATTTTATACAAAAAATCAAGTAACCATATACTACAGACATTATCGACAACGCTATTTTGAATTATAACCATGGAGATGGTATGATCGTTCTCGGATTACATGGCGGGGTAACTATCGGGCAACACGAACCAGCTGCCGCCTTGTGCGTCAATGGCAAGATTGTGGCTGCCTGCGAGGAAGAACGCTATTTGCGAATAAAATCCGCCTATGGCTATCTGCCCTATTACTCCATTAAGGCTTGCCTAGAGATGGCGGGAATATCCTATTCGGATATCGATCTCGTGGTGACGCCGGGGGCTACCTACGATGATTTCGACAAGCACATTGCGGATTACCTGCGACATAATTTTGGTTCCTGCCCCCGCTTGGAGCGCGTCCACCACCAGATGGCCCACCTCAACGCCGCATTTTACGGCGGCGGGCTGGACGAATCACTCGTGCTGTCCCTGGACGCCACGGGCGACGGGGCCTGCGGCATGCTGGCCCATGCCACGAAAAAAGATGGCATTACGGTCCTGGAAACCATTCCCACCAGCCATTCCATTGGTTTTTTTTACACCCTGATCACCTATTACCTGGGTTTCGTAGACGGCGACGAATATAAGGTTATGGGGCTTGCCCCCTACGGCCAGCCGAATGTCGATCTGAGCAAGATCATCCGGCCCGTTGACGGCGGCTGGGATTTCGATTTTTCCTTCGTGCGCTCCGGACCACCGCTACGGTCGCCTTTTGAACCGGTTTACGCGTCGAAAATCGTCGACGCTCTAGGGCAACCCCATCGTGTCCCGGGGGCCCCCATGACCCAATTTTTCAAGGATGTCGCCCGCAGCACCCAGGACACCTTTGAAAAATGCCTATTGCAACTGGTCAAGGGGCTTATGGCCAAGCGTCCGTCCTGTCGCAACCTGTCGTACGCCGGCGGCGTCGCCTTGAACTGCTGCGGCAACCGCGCGCTACTTTACAACGACATCCTGGACAACATCTACGTATCGCCGGTTTCCTCCGACCGAGGCTTGGCCATCGGCTGCGCCTATGCCGGCGCGGTATCCCTGGGCGACGTCCCCTGGCCCCTGCATTCGCCCTACTTAGGCTCCGCCTATTCCAATGATGCGATTCGCAAGGAACTAACGGCGAACAGCTGCCCCTTCGACGCTATCGAAAACCCTGCGGAAACCGCCTCCGAGTTGCTGACACAGGGCAAGATTATCGGATGGTTCCAAGGACGCTCGGAGGCAGGAGCCAGGGCGCTCGGCTCCCGATCGATACTGGCGAAATGCGAAAGCGCGGAGATGCGCGACCAAGTCAACGCACGCATCAAGTACCGTGAGGAATTCCGTCCCTTCGCCCCCTCGGTGTTGTTTGAGGAAGCTGAGACGTTCTTCGACTGCCGCGGGAAGGACTTTCCGACTATGAGCTTTACCCTCGACGCGCGGCCCGAAAAAAGGGACCGCATGGCTGCGGTCGTCCATGTGGACCAAACTGCTAGGGTGCAGACTGTGCGTAGTTCCAACAACGAACTGTATTATGACCTGATCCGGCGATATGCTGCCCTTTCCGGGACGCCAATCATTCTGAACACCAGCTACAACCTCAAGGGCCAGCCGATCGTCGAGTCACCGCGGGACGCTTTGATGACTTTCTACGGCTGCGGGCTGGACAACTTGGTCATGGGGAACTTCCTTGTCCGCAAGCGGTAAAAAGCGCACCGAACAGGCCGCGAGTATTTCGCGGATGCTGCGGGCGCTCGGCATCCCCAGGGACGGCACGCTGCTGGTGCACAGCGCCTTTCGGGGATTCGGCCGTGACGGCTACGACCCTGCGGCCACGGTGGAGGCCTTGGCCGCGTACATGGCCCCCGGCACCCTGCTGATGCCGACCATGTCCTGGCGTTTCGTCAAGCCGGACAAGCCCGTGTTCGACGAACTGGCCACCCCTTCCAACACCGGCATCCTTACCGAGGTGTTCCGGACCAAGGTAGCCAGACGGCGCAGCCTGCACCCCACCCATTCGGTGGCCGGCATTGGGGCGCGGGCGTTGGAGTTTCTTGGCGAGCACCACTTATCCCAGACCCCATGTGATCGGCAAAGCCCATTCGGTAAATTGGTTGAACTGGACGCCTGGGTGGTCATGATGGGAGTGGGGATGGATTGCTGCACGCTGCTGCACCATGTGGAAGAGTCGGTAGCTCCCGATTTGTACATTCGCTCGGCCAGCGCCCGGGAGCGCTACGTCTGCCGCGGCCGGGACGGCCTCGAACACGAGGTCTGGCTGCGACGCCACCTTTTTTTGCCCAGGGATTATTGGCAATTTCAAGACATGCTGGCGCATCAGGGGCAGCTTGGTGTCCATTTCTGCGACACTTCCGCGTGTCTGGGTTTTCGCGCCGCTTCCATGGCCACCGTGGCCACGGAAGTCTTGCGCCGCCGCCCGGACGCGATCATCGCCAATCCTGGCCAACGATACAGAATGATGTAGGGGAACGCATGCAGTGGCTTGACAAACTCCTTTCTTTCCCGGACCTGGGGGCCATGCGGGCTGACCTCGCGGCCAAGCACCCCGCTTTCCAGCTTTCACGCCTGACGCGCTTGGCCATCGTCGGTGCTGCGGACGAGGGAAAGCGACTGGCGGCCCTCTGCGCCAAGCGCAACCTCGATGTGCTGTCCATCGCCGACGACAATCCAGCCGTTCAAGGAACGATCGTGAACGACGTGCCGGTGATCCCGGTTGACGCGTTGGTGGCCTTACCCGCCGATACGCCGGTAGTCATCGCCTCCCACCGGGTGCTCAAGGCCCTCGACCGGCTGACGGCCATGGGTTTCGCCAACGTGGCCCCATTCGCCCTGCTGGAGATCCTCGCCCCCGAGGCCTTTGCGCCCCACATGTTCTATGCCGGTTGGCTTGAGGAACTGTTCGCCAGCCGGGAACGCCACCAAGCCCTGGCTGGCCTTTGGGCCGACGACTTTTCCCGCCGGGTGCACGACGCCGTCATCGGCTACCGCCTCACCGCCGACGCGACGCTTTTTGCGGACGTGGTCGATTGGGAACTCTACTCCCCACGCGGCGATTTTTTGCCTGCCCTCGAATCCCCGGTCTACATTGACGCTGGTGCTTTCGACGGCGACACCATCCGCCTTTTTATCGAACGCCAAGGCGAAAAGTTCGAAAAAATTTACGGATTTGAACCAGACCCCGGCACGTTTGCCCGGCTTCGGGCCAATTTCACAAGCGAGTCCCGAGTGATCGCCATCAACAAAGGGCTCTATTCCAAGCCATGCACCCTGCGCTTCGATAACGCCGGTTCGCGCGGCTCCCTGTTGACGGAGAGCAGCGGCATAGAAGTTCCCGTGACTAGCATCGACGAAACGTTGCAAGGGGAACGGATCAGCATGATCAAGCTCAATGTTGAGGGTGCCGAGCTTGAGGCCCTGGTCGGAGCGCAAGACTCTATTCGCCGCCATGCCCCTGTGCTGGCCGTCTCCGCCTACCATCTGCCCGATCACCTGTGGAAGGTGCCGGCGGCTATCCGGGGGTTGCGCGACGACTACCGGCTCTATCTGCGCCAGCACGACGGCGGCGTCATCGAAACCGTGGTCTACGCCGTGGCCAAGTCGTAACGTTCTGAGAGGTCTTGCATGCGTGACAACGATCAGACAGGCTGTCCTCAGTTCCAGCTGCCCAGCCGCATCCTGTTGGACTTGGCAACCTTGTGCAACCTGCGCTGCCCCCAGTGCCCGGTCTGGGGTTCAGGCCGCACCGAGGACCTGAAGAAGTTAGCCGGCGTGATGGGGCAGGAGGAGCGCCGACGAATCCTCGACGAAGTCAAGGCCGTCGCCCCGCTTATACAACCCAACATGTACGGTGAGCCGCTCCTGGCCCCAGGCATCCGTGACGCGATGGCGGAAATGAAGGCCCTGGGCATTACCGTGGCCATGAACACCAATGGTTTAGCCTTGACCCCGGACTTGGCCGACTATTTTGTCTCGATCGGCCTGGATTCCATCTTTTTCAGCCTGGACGGAGTCACGCCCGACACGTTGGAAAAAATCCGAGGCATCCGAGACCTGGACAGGCTCGAAAATGCGGTGCACATTATGCTGACGGCCCGGGGCGACGGCACCGTGCCGCGAATCGGCGTTTCTTTTACCGAGCAGGAAGCCAACCACCACGAAACGGCGGCTTTCATCGCGCGCTGGGCAGGCCGGGTGGATTGCGTGCGAATCGGCCTATATTTCAAAGAAGGACGCTTCGAGGGCATGCCCGATCCCGGGCCTCGCAAGCCCTGCCCGGCGATTTATTCCACAATGCCCATCCACCACGACGGGACGGCGACCATCTGCTGCCTGGACGGTTTTAAAACCACGCACATGGGCAACGTGTTCACCGACGGCGGCGTCGAGGCTGTCTGGAACGGCCCAGGCTTCCTTCGTATCCGCCGTCTGCACGAGGCCGGACACTGGGACAGGATCGCCTTATGCCGCAATTGCAACGGCTGGGCGCAGTACGAATTCGACGAGGAGGAACGCGACGGGCTGCTCATCCGGCGTTCGCCGCAGTATACCTATTATAACCGCATCGACCGGCTCGGTAACTGGCAAGGCTCGCTGCTTGGCGGACACAGGCTTTCCAGAACGGGTTGATGGGCCCGTCAATGATCATCCGGCACCTCGAGAATCTGTTTCCATGCATCAATGTACCCACCCAGAAGAATCACTGCCCACTCCAGCATCGACTAGGTTTCCTTTTTGCGACATCAAACAGCCACCACATCACGCTTCACCAGCTACAACCTAAACGGCGCTCCAACGCCGGTTGGACTTCATGATACAACACCCCTCCACTACACCGGATTTCCTCATCATCGGTGCCGGCGTCGTCGGCATTTCCATCGCCCGTGAACTGGCCGGACGCCACCCCGGCGCGACTATCACCGTCATCGAAAAGGAACTGGACATCGGCCTTCACGCCAGCGGCCGTAACAGTGGCGTCATCCATGCCGGCTTCTACTACACCGCCGACAGCCTTAAGGCCCGCTTCACTCGCGAAGGTAACCAAGCCCTTAAAGATTTCTGCGCCGAACGGAAATTGCAACTCCGGTCCTGCGGCAAGCTAGTCGTCGCGCAAAACGAGGCCGAGGTGCCGGTGCTGGACACGCTGCTCGAACGGGGGCGCGTTAACGGCGTTACCCTTTCGCGCATCACAGACAAAGAGGCCAGAGAGATCGAACCTCGGGTCAAAACCTGCGACGCGGCCCTTTTTTCGCCGACCACGGCCTCCATCGACCCCTTGGAAGTGCTGCGGGCCTTGGCGGACGCGGCCCGGCAGGCCGGCGTTGCCCTGCACACCGGCGTGCGCTACTTCGGCCGCGACGGCAACACCGTGCGCACGAGCCAGGGTATCTATACGGCCGGCTATATCGTCAATGCCGCCGGCCTGTATGCGGACGTCATCGCCAAGGATTTCGGCTTTTCCCAAGACTACCATCTCCTCCCGTTCAAGGGCCTCTACCTCTATGCCTCCCCGTCCTCGCCGCCGCTGGCCACCAACATCTATCCCGTGCCCAACTTGGCCAATCCGTTTCTCGGCGTGCATTTTACGGTCACCGTGGACGGGAAGGTCAAGATCGGCCCCACGGCCATCCCCTGTTTCTGGCGGGAGCAGTACGGCTGGCTAGAGAATTTCGACTTCGGTGAATGCAGAGAAATCGTCGGTCGGGAACTCGCTCTTTTCGCTGGAGCGGACTTCAATTTCCGGCAGCTGGCCGTGGAGGAGTTGCGCAAACAGTTCCGTCCCCATATCGTGGCCCTTGCCGCGCAACTTTCCAGGGACGTCCACATCAAGGATTACACAAAATGGGGCCGGCCCGGCATACGGGCCCAGCTCGTCAACGCACGTACGCGCAAACTGGTCATGGATTTCGTCATTGAGCGCGACAGCCGTTCCCTCCATGTCCTCAATGCCGTTTCCCCCGCGTTCACCTGCTCCATTCCTTTTGCCCGCCATATCGCAGACCTGATTGCTTCCGCCGCCTAGGGCGTGTCCTCAATTAGGAGATTCCCCAAAGTAACGATCTGTGATTGATAGCAGGTCTGCCTGGGGGAACTGGCCATGACACGACGATATGCATTGCGGGACGACCAGTGGGAACGGCT
>Ga0074195_1001509_pt1 | contig 32159 bp, 26 predicted proteins | sample EPASupsiteHSE623_FD_64525 | JGI IMG/M metagenome (GOLD analysis project Ga0074195, IMG submission 64525) | Bioremediated contaminated groundwater from EPA Superfund site, New Mexico - Sample HSE6-23 | ecosystem: Environmental > Aquatic > Deep subsurface > Groundwater > Contaminated ... | reverse complement strand
AACCTCGATAGGCGCTCGGGTTGCTCCTCAGCATTGCCCTATCCTCCTGGCGAGAAAGAGCCGGTTATAGTATCTACAATCACACAGGGTAAATGCCATTTACACAAAATAATTTACACTCCCACATCGAATACACTTTGCTCTACCTTTGCCATCTCGTCTGATGGTTCAGATGGATATGGATATATGCCTTCTTCCTTGATCTTAATGATTTCCGCAGTAGCCTCATCCATTTCTTGGTCTTGGGTGAACTCACGCGCAAATTTCCGAACCTCATAATCAAAATACTCATATACAGGATCGAGCTTCCCGAAGCTGAGGGTGTTCTCTTGGTGCATCTTTTCATAATAGCTGCTTAGCAAATAGATAGATGTGTCATTCTTTTGCAGTATTGTATAGTCTTATTCGTCGAATACCACGCCGGATTCACCACATATATAGAGTTTGCTAAAGTAAGATTCTTTCCAGCGTATTGCTACTGCTTTTGCTGGGACATTTTCTTTTCCTTCCTCTCCATATTTATAAGCAAAGTCGCGTTCATCACGCTTCTTTATCAAATGCTCAGGTTTAATCTTTATGTCGTTATATATTAGAGAAACATCATTATAAGCCAGAAGATAAGGAGCAAATGTAGATAAGATATCTGGGATCATAATCTGATTGTCAGCTAGTATTGAAATTGCACCAATACTGTCTTCAAGAATGCTGGTTATTATTGCAATAGTCCCCGTGCTTACATCATCTCCAACAAGCTCCGGCCTCTCGCTATAATCCACACTCAATCTTGACCCAGAATTAATGCTGATTTCGTAACTGTATTTTTTAGAATCAGATGCTTGATACACAGTTTTCCATTTTAAGAACGCGCCGATAGCAAAACATTTATATCTTCCTTGTCCGAGCTTTCCGTGGTACACACGACCATTAGGGCTTTTATGGCTATATGTCTTATCCGAACTACCATATCGGCCAAAAATTTCCTCAATTCGCTCAAAAGGAATACCGGTTCCATCATCCTTAACAATTACAGCAGTAACATTTTCTACTCCAACAAAAGTGTCAATTTCAAAAGATACTTCTATGTTTTTTGCATCGGCATCACAAGAATTCCAAATGAGCTCTTTTACAGCTTCCTTCGGTGAGGCTTTAATGCTACGGTCAAAAAGTTCTTGGGTCATATTTAACTGTAATGACTGATAGCCCATCTCCAAAACCTCCTTATCGATCCACATCCATTTTAAAGTTTTTATCAATAAAATGAACTTATAACATAACAAATATAATATCTCATTTCTGATTCAATTTTGCCGCCTTGGTTCTTCCATCTATCGGCTTCTCGGCATCCTTCGGAATAGCCCAAACACGACCGAGGCGATAAGCTCCGGGGATACGGCCTTTATCGCAGAGCACTTCCACTCTGCGCTGTGTGAGACCCCATTCTATTGCTTTATCCTTCGGCGTAACATAATCCATGGCAAAAAACTCCTGTCAAAGTATGTCAGCATTATCATACATCTCTCAAGCGAACAATACAAGATTTATTATCCTTTTACTGGATAATTACGAATGAGCAATAAAAAACGTGCAGTCGTTGAAACTACACGGTTTTTTCATGGAGCTGATGGGGGGATTTGAACCCCCGACCTGCGCATTACGAGTGCGCTGCTCTACCCCTGAGCCACATCAGCTTATTGGGTTACTGTCGGTGTCCCGTCAGGGCAGCACCAACAAAAGCACACATAATATTTTACCGTCGCGGTCGCCATAAGTCAAGCGAGGCGGTGTTAACCCCGGCAGAACGCCTGGGCTTCAATTAACCCGATCTGTTTCCGGCTGTTCTGCAATTCCCGGCTCCAGGTGGTCATCCCCTATTCTAAATCTGGCGACCCCGGCCTGAAGTTCCTCAGCCAGTTGAACCAGCCCATGAGCAGACGCGGCAATCTGCTGGACGGTGGCTGTCTGTTCCTCAGTAGCGGCTGACACCTCTTCAGCCCCGGCCGCCGATTGCTCGGTGATGGAAGAGATGTTTTCCATGGCTTCGGCGAAAGCATCGGACCCGCGGCTGAGCTGCTGAATGGCACCGGATACATCCTTGATCTGGCCGACTATGTTTTCAATCGCTCCCGAAATTTCCCGGAAGGCCTGGCCTGCCTGCTGCACAACCTCCTGTCCCGCATCCACCTCGGTAGTTCCCGCATTCATCGAGCCTACCGCCTGTTCGGTTTCACCCTGAATCCGCTTGATCACCTCTGAAATCTGGGCGGTGGCAGCGGTCGACTGTTCCGCCAGCTTCCGCACTTCGTCGGCAACAACAGCAAACCCTCGGCCTTGATCCCCGGCACGCGCTGCTTCGATGGCCGCGTTGAGGGCGAGAAGATTGGTTTGTTTGGCGATTTGGGCGATGAGGTCGGCGATTTGCCCAATCTCCTGCGATCTGTCCCCCAGAGATTGAACCAGCTGCGCGGTTTCATCCACCCTGGTCTTAATGTGGCTCATCTTGTCAACAACAGCGTTGACCCCGCGCATCCCCATTTCAACCGTCTGACGGGCCAGCCCGGAAGCATCGGAGACCATGTTGACGCTAACCTCAATCCCCTTAACGGCCTGGACCATTTCCTCCACCCGGGCGACCGCCTGCTCGACGGTTGTGGACGTTTCCCCGGCCCCCCGGGCTAGCTCGTTTACGGTCACAGCTATTTGCTCGGTGGCCCGGCTGGTTTCCTCGGCCGAAGCCGCCATTTCTTCCGATGCCGCGGCCAGTGATTCCCCGGTCTGCCCCACCCGCCTGATTAGGGCTTGCAGGTTTTCCGTCATCTTCCCGAATGCCCTCGCCAGCAGACCCAGTTCGTCCCGGCCGCCCTCCGAAACCCTCACCGTAAGGTCACCGGAAGCAACCGCCGCTGCAGCCTCCGCCAGCTTCTGAATTGGCCGGGCGATGCCGCCGGCGACCAAAAAGGCAAGAAATCCGAACAGAAGGATACTAATTAACCCAATCAGGATCAGGTACTGAAACAGGGCATTGGCCCCGGCAAAAGCCTCCCCCGTCTCCTGCTCGGCAATCAAGCCCCAATTTGTGCCCTCAATGGGAAGGAACGCCCCAACTACCGATTTTCCCCGGTAGTTTGTGTAGTTTGCCTGACCCTGCTTCCCGGCGAGCAGTTCCTTGGCGGCCAACGATTCGTTTTTGTTGACCATGGCCCGGTCTTTAGCATTTTTTGTCTGGGTGATAAAAAAACCTTCCCTGTTGATTAGGTAAGTCTCTCCTGTATTGCCCAAAACCACCCTGTTCATTACATCGGACATTTTTTCCATTTTCACACCTGCAGCCAACACTGCCGTCACCTTATCTCCGTTCAAAACGGGCGTGGCCACGACGAAAACACGGTTGTTGGTGATGCGGGACAGCAGCACATCGGAAACAGAACTTTGCATCTGCATGGCATCTTGAAAGTATTGGCGATCGCTAAGGTCTATACCGGACTGCCCGTTACTCTGAAAAATGGTTTCCCCATCAACACCGATGAGAAAAATCGAATCAAAGTCGGGGCATTGCTTCAGCATCTCCTGGAAATACACAGCGATGCTGTTAATATCAAACGTTTTCACACCGTCGGAAGCTGTCATCAACTGAACATTGTTCTGCTGAACTCCCAGCCAATATGAAATAAATTCCGCCTGCTTGTTGGCGACGGCGGACAACCCTCCAGAAACAGAGTTGTTTAGGGAATCAACGCTCTTGGCATAAAATAGGATCCCTAGAACAGCCATTGGCAAGATTGAAGCCACTAGAAAAAATACAATAAGTTTAGTCCGAATGCTGCCTTTCTTCACGATTCGAATCTCCCCTTTTCTCCGAGGCCAAAATACACATGTTTGCATTTTTTGGCAAAATAATTCGACATTATTACCTATAATTCCTTTTAATTTGCTTATAATTTAGGACTTGTTCCCTAAAATTAAAATAATTGGTTTCGGATGAGATATACCTTCCCAAACAAATACAGGCGGCCCCTTGCAGGTCCGCCTGTCGTTCACGCCCGGGCCGCCCGGCCCGATTTATTGGTCAATTATTGTGGCAGCGTTATTTTTGTCGGGGCGTATCCAAAATCGTTCTGGCTTTGGCGATGGCGTCCCTGACCGCACCCGGGGCCGGTCCTCCCGGTACCCATCTTGCTTCCAGACAGTGCCTAATGTCGATCGCCTGATAAACATCTTCGCCAAACAGTTCGCTGAACCTCCGAAGTTCGTCCAAGGAGATCTGTTCCAGCGGTTTCTGAACGCCCAAAGCATGTGCCACCACGCGGCCGGCAATCTCATGGGCCGTTCGGAAGCTGATGCCTTTCCGAACCAGGTAATCGGCCAGGTCAGTTGCATTGGTGTACCCGCCTCCGGCGCCCGCCAGCATCCGGTCCTGATTCACTTTGGTGGCAGCCAGCATCGGTGTAATGACAAGGAGGCATTTCTTGACCGTATCCAGGGCATCAAATAGGGCTTCCTTGTCTTCCTGCATGTCCTTGTTGTATGCCAGGGGCAGGCCTTTCATTACGGTCAGAAGTGTCATCAGGCCGCCGTAAACGCGGCCGGTCTTGCCCCTGATCAGTTCAGCGACATCGGGGTTTTTCTTCTGGGGCATAAGGCTGCTGCCGGTGCTGAATTCATCATCAAGCTCGATAAAGCGAAACTCATCCGAAGACCAAAGAATGATTTCTTCACACAACCGGGACAGGTGCATCATCACCAGGCTGATATCGGCCAGGAGTTCCAGGATAAAATCTCGGTCACTCACGGCATCAAGGCTGTTTTCGCTGATTCCGGCAAAACCAAGCTGTTCGGCGACAAAAAGCCGGTCTATCGGCAGAGTCGTCCCGGCCAGTGCCCCCGCTCCCAGAGGCAGGATGTTGACCCGGCTCCGGCAGTCGGCAAGCCTCTGGTGGTCCCGCTCCAGCATCCAGAAGTAAGCCATCAGGTGGTGTGCCAGGCTGATGGGCTGGGCCTTCTGGAGGTGTGTGTAACCAGGCATAATAGTGTTAACATGGGATTCGGCCATTGACACCAGGGACCGTTGAAAGCCCCGGAGCAGCTCCTGCACCCGCCCGATTTCGTCCCGCACATACAGGCGGACATCCAGCGCCACCTGGTCATTTCGGCTCCTGCCGGTATGGAGTTTCTTGCCCACTTCCCCGACTTTGCGGGTGAGCAGAAGTTCGATGTTCATGTGAATATCTTCCGCGTCAACGTCAAAGGTCGCCACCCCGGACTCAATGTCGGCCAGTACTTCCTGCAGCCCTTTCACAATCGCGGCCGAATCCGCCTCGGAAATAATCCCGCACCGCCCCAGCATCCGGGCGTGGGCGATGCTGCCCTGAATGTCGCAACTATACAGTCGAGCATCAAAAGAGATGGAGGAATGAAAATCATCCACCAGTTTATCGGTTTCTTTGGCGAAACGCCCACCCCAAAGTTTCACGAGATTCACCCACTCTTCAGCAGTTTTGGGCAAGCCAACCCCTTGCCCAACCATACACGCATACGGTTGTTACCTCAGGCCGGCCTTCCGCTCCATCAGAGCCCTTACCTTCAACGGGAGACCAAACAGGTTGATGAACCCTTCAGCGTCCTTCTGGCTGTAAATCTCGTCCTGGCTGAAGGTGGCCAGTTCTTCACTGTAAAGGGAATAAGGGGATTTCCGACCGGCGGAGGTGCAGTTACCCTTATACAATTTCATTCTCACAGTGCCCGTTACCGTCCGTTGGGTTTTGTCCACGAAAGCATCCAGGGCTTCACGGAGGGGGCCGTACCAGACCCCATCGTACACCAGCTCGGCATACCGGGCAGCGATTATTTCTTTAAAATGCAGGGTCTGGCGGTCCAGGGTAATGGACTCCAATTCCCGGTGCGCAGCGTACAGGACCGTGCCGGCCGGGGTCTCATATACCCCGCGCGACTTCATCCCAACCAACCGGTTTTCCACAATGTCCAAGATCCCGACCCCATTGGCTCCGGCGATGGCGTTCAGTTTGTCCACCAGGGTAAAGGGATTGAGTTCCTGCCCGTCCAGTTTCACCGGCGTGCCCTGCTCAAACTCAATCTCCACATAAGTCGGCTTATCCGGTGCTTTTTCCGGGGGAGTAAGCAAAAGGTAAAGGTCATCCTGGGGCTCATGCCAGGGGTTTTCCAAATCCGCCCCCTCGTGGCTCAAGTGCCAGATGTTCCGGTCCATGCTGTACGGGCGATCTTTGCTCACCGGTACTGGGATACCCCGGGCGGCGGCATAATCAATGGCATCCTCGCGGGAGCGAATATCCCAGAGTCTCCAGGGCGCAATTATCTTCAGATCGGGATTAAGCGCCTTGACGGTCAGTTCAAATCGAACCTGGTCGTTGCCTTTGCCGGTGGCTCCGTGGGCAACAGCCTCTGCGCCTTCTTTCTCCGCTATTTCCACCAACCGCTTGGCAATCAGGGGACGAGCGAAGGAGGTACCCAGCAGGTAGCCCTCATAGATTGCCCCGGCCCTGAGGGTGGGAAAGACGAAATCGCGGACAAATTCCTGACGCAGATCCTCGATATAGATCTTGCTGGCTCCGGTCTTAATCGCTTTTTCGTTGAGTGGATCCAGTTCTTCCCCCTGACCGACATCGGCGGCCATGGCGATGACTTCATAACCAAAGTTTTCCTTTAGCCAGGGGATGATGATCGATGTGTCCAGTCCGCCCGAATATGCCAGTACCACTTTACTCATGTTGAATAGCTCCTTTCCCGGAAGACTGCGTTTTTATTTTCTCGTTAAGGCCTGCCCGGGCTGCGGCCAGCCGCGGCCGGGTACCTGCCGCCCGCTGTTTGGATTACAGAAGCAGCGCCAATAAGGCTTTATGTGCATGCAGCCTGTTCTCCGCCTCGTCAAAAACGACCGATTGCGGGCCTTCGATTACTTCTTCAGTGATTTCCTCACCACGGTGTGCGGGCAGGCAGTGCAGAACCACGGCATCCGGTTTGGCCAGCTTCAGCAGGCCGCTGTTAATCTGGAAACCGGCAAACTCCTGCTCCCGTTTCTTCTGCTCCGCCTCCTGGCCCATGCTGGCCCAGACATCGGTATAAAGGGCATCGGCACCGTCCGCCGCCTCCCGGGGATCCCGGACGAGATGAATTTCCGCCCCGGTGACCGCCGCTTCCGACACTGCCTTCTGCACGATGGCCGCATCGGGGTCGTAACCGGGCGGGCAGGCGACAAACACCTTTAAGCCCAGCTTGGACCCAGCCTCGATCAGGGAGTGAGCCACATTGTTCCCATCCCCAATGAAACCAAGTTTTAGTCCTTTCAGCCGGCCTTTATGTTCCTTGATGGTGAGCATGTCAGCTACCGCCTGGGTGGGGTGGTGCAGGTCGGTGAGGCCGTTGATCACCGGTATGTCGGCATAGCGGGCCAGTTCCTCAACCTCTTCCTGGTCGAAAGTCCGGATCATAATCCCGTTCAGGTATCGGGACAGCGTCCGGGCGGTGTCGGAAATAGGTTCTCCCCTTCCCAACTGAATGTCCTGGCTGCTCAGAAACAGCGGGCAGCCTCCCAGTTGGTACATTCCCACTTCGAACGATACCCGGGTCCTGGTTGATGACTTGCGAAAAATCATTCCCAGGGTCTTGCCGGCCAGATAAGGGTGGGGTTCACCCGCCTTGAGCCTCGCCTTGAGGTCAGCGGCAGCATCGATTATGTATTCCAATTCCGCAGGCGACACATTGTTGATAGCCAGGAAGTCCTTTCCCTGGAAAACACCCTTGGTCAAAAAACTCATCCTTCCCAACTCCCTTTCTTATACTTGATTCTTCCCAGATGTTCATATTCTGTTCCGTATGTTTGTGCAGCCCGGGCTTTACCCCGGGTTGTTTCAGACCGCCCCCTGATCAGCCGTCCGGGCCAGGTACTCCTGAATGGCCTCACACGCCGTTCCCTGGCCGGCCCGCAGCTCGCGCAAGGTTTTGAGCAGAGCTAAGGCAGTGTCCAATGACGTCAGGCAGGGAACCCGGTATTCGGCCGCTGCCCGCCGCACCTTGAAGCCGCCCCGTTCCGGCATCTTGCCCTTGGTTGGAGTGTTGATCACCAGTTGAACCTGACCAGCCCGGATCAGTTCCAGAACCCCGCCCGGCTCCGCCTCGTTTAACCACACCACCTCTACCGGGATCCCCACCAGGGCCAGTTCTACCGCTGTCTGCGGCGTGGCCACAATCCGGAAACCGAGACGGGCGTATTCAGCAATAATCGGAAGACTCTCAGCTTTATCCTTTTTCGCCAGGGACACCAGTACGGTGCCGGCGCCGGGGAACTTCAGCCCGGCCGCAGTGATAGCCTTGTGCAGGGCCCCGGAAAAACTGTAGTCAACCCCCATCACCTCGCCCGTAGATTTCATCTCCGGACCAAGGGATGTATCAACCTGAATCAGTTTCTCAAAGGAAAACACCGGGGCTTTGACTGTGATATGTTTGGGAACAGGCAGCAGCCCGTCCGCATAACCCAATTCGGCGAGGGAGGCACCCACCATGGTCTTGGTGGCAACCTTGACCATCGGCACCCCCGTAACCTTGCTCAGAATGGGAACCGTCCGAGAAGCCCGCGGGTTCACTTCCAGAACAAAAACCCCGCCCTCGGCGACCACAAACTGGATATTGAGCAGTCCCTTAACATGGAGCGAACGGGCGATCCGCAGGGTGTAATCGGTAACCTTGGCAATTTCGGCCGGAGTCAGCGACTGTGGTGGGAACACAGCAGTGCTGTCCCCTGAATGGACGCCGGCCCTCTCGATGTGCTCCATAATGCCGGGAATGTGGGTTGTCACCCCGTCGCTGATGGCGTCAACCTCCACTTCTTTCCCCCGAATGTACTTGTCGATCAAAATCGGGTGTTTGGGGGAAATGAGAACGGCCGACTTCATGTATGCCTTCAGATCATTCATGTTGTTGACAACTTCCATGGCCCGGCCGCCCAGAACATACGACGGCCGCACCAGCACGGGGAACCCAAGCTCATCGGCAATCCGGACCGCATCCTCCACCCGGGTCACCGTCCTCCCTTCGGACTGGGGGATACCCAGTTCCTGGAGAAGTTTTTCAAACTTTCGCCTGTCTTCGGCCATGTCGATGTATTCCACCGGGGTGCCCAGGATATTCACCCCATGCTCCGCCAGCCCTTCCGCCAGGTTGATGGCGGTTTGGCCGCCGAACTGGATGACTACCCCCTCCGGCTGCTCCAGATCGATTATGTTCAGGACATCTTCCAGGGTCAACGGCTCGAAATACAGCTTATCCGATGTATCGAAGTCGGTGCTGACAGTCTCGGGGTTGTTGTTGATGATAATGGACTCCACCCCGGCCTCTTTCAGAGCCCAGACTGAATGAACCGAACAGTAGTCAAACTCAATCCCCTGGCCGATACGAATTGGTCCGGCCCCAAGGACAATCACCTTCCTGCCCCCGCTTACCACAACCTCATTTTCGTCTTCATAGGTGGAGTAGTAATAGGGGGTAGCCGCATCAAATTCGGCCGCACAAGTGTCGACGATTTTATAAACAGGAATGATTCCGTGCTTTATCCTCATGTCGCGGATCTGCTGGGCCTGAACCCCGACAATCTTGGCAATGTAATAATCGGAAAACCCCAGTTTCTTGGAAGTCCGGAGCAGCTCCGGAGTCAACGGGCTTTCCTTCATCCCGGCCTCGTGGTCAACCAGGAGTTTAATCTTCCTTAGGAAGAAGTGATCGATCTTGGTCCGGTCAGCCACTTCGCGAATTGTCCAGCAGCGCCGGAACGCCTCCGCAACGGCAAACAGCCGTTCATCATCCGGTACCCGCAGCTTGTGTTCCATCTCCATTTCGGTCCAGGTGGACGACTCCCTGACCCTGAGTCCATGCACACCTGTTTCCAGGGAACGGATGGCCTTTTGCAGGGCAGCTTCGAAAGTGCGATCAATGGCCATTACCTCACCGGTGGCTTTCATCTGGGTGCCCAGAGTCCGGTCGGCAGCCACGAACTTATCGAAAGGCCACCGGGGTATCTTGACTACGATATAGTCGATGGTGGGTTCAAAACAGGCGGTAGTCTTCCCGGTTACCGGGTTGGGGATTTCATCCAGGGTCAGCCCGATGGCAATTTTGGTCGCTATTTTGGCGATGGGGTACCCGGTCGCTTTGGAAGCCAAGGCGCTGGACCGGCTCACCCTTGGGTTGACCTCAATAACTACATAATTATGGCTGTGGGGATCGAGCCCAAACTGGACGTTGCAGCCCCCCTCAACCTTGAGAGCCCGGATAATTTTCAGGGCTGCCGACCGCAGCATCTGATACTCCTTATCGGCCAGGGTCTGAGTAGGAGCTACCACAATGCTGTCTCCTGTATGAACCCCCATCGGGTCAACATTTTCCATGCTGCAGATGGCGATGCAGTTGTTGGCGGAATCACGCATCACTTCGAATTCGATCTCTTTCCATCCGAGGACGCTCTGTTCCAGCAGCACCTGCCCAATACGGCTGCTCTTCAACCCGAGTGTGGTAATCCGCCTCAGTTCGGCCTCAGTATATGCGATGCCCCCGCCGGTTCCCCCCAGGGTGTATGCCGGCCGGACCACAACCGGGTAACCGATTTGGCGGGCAAACGCAAAGGCTTCTTCGACGCTGGTAATTACCGTGCTTTCGGGAACGGGTTCGTTTATTTCCTCCATCGTACGCTTGAACCCTTCCCGGTCTTCGGCACGGATAATGGCTTCCACGGTGGTCCCCAAAAGCTTCACCCCGAAACGGTCGAGGACACCAGCCTCGGCCAATTCCACCGCCAAGTTGAGGCCGGTCTGGCCGCCCAGTCCGGGAATCAACCCGTCCGGGCGTTCTTTTTCGATGATCCGGGTGAGGGTTTCCAGATTTAGAGGTTCAATATAGACATAATCGGCCATGTTGGTATCAGTCATAATGGTGGCCGGGTTGCTGTTCACCAGGACGATTTCCAGCCCCTCCTCCCGAAGGGCTTTGCAGGCCTGAGTGCCGGCGTAATCAAATTCCGCCGCCTGGCCAATAATAATCGGCCCCGAGCCTATCACCATCACTTTTCTCAAATCGGGTCGCTTCGGCATGCTCCCCCCCCTTTCGCCCGTTGACCGGGCGAGGCAACATTCAGTTCTAAATCTAGTTCCGGTTGTTCCCCATGGCCTTGATGAACTGGTCAAAAAGGTACTCCGAATCGTGGGGACCTGGTGCTGCCTCAGGGTGGTACTGCACGGTAAATACGGGCAGGCTTAGATGCCTCAGGCCCTCGACGGTCCGGTCGTTGAGGTTGCGGTGTGTAACCAGGATATCCTTGCCCGCTATACTGGTTTCATCAATGGCGAACCCGTGGTTTTGAGAGGTGATGTAGACCCGATCGCTGGCCAAATCTTTCACCGGGTGGTTCACCCCCCGGTGCCCGAACTTCATCTTGTAAGTGTTGGCCCCCAGGGCCAAGGCTGTAATCTGGTGCCCCAGGCAGATGCCGAACACCGGTTTCCGACCCAAAATTTCCTTCAATGTCTCCACTGCTTCCACGGCATCCTTGGGGTCACCCGGCCCGTTGGACAGGAAAATCCCGTCCGGATTTTGGGACAGGATATCCTCCGCAGTGGCCGTGTGGGGAAACACTGTCAGTTCACAGTCGTGAGCATGAAGAAGCCGAAGAATGTTCTGCTTGATCCCGAGATCGATGACGGCCACCCGGTATTTCCCCCCGGGAACCTGGTACGATTTCGGAGTGCTCACTTCCCGCAGCAGTTGTCTGCCAAAAGGCTGAAAAGATTTCAGTTCCTCGATCAAAGCCGCCGGATCGGCTACATCCTTCGGGTCGGTAGACAGAATCCCCCGCATGGTTCCAGCTGTCCGCAACCGCCTGGTCAAAGCCCGCGTGTCAATACCCTCCATAGCCACGATATCAAAATCGCGGAGGTAGTCGCTCAGGCTTTTTTCGGCCCGCCAATTGCTGGGCACAGGGCAGGCTTCCCTGACTATTAGGCCCCTGACCTGGGGGTGAGCCGATTCGTTATCTTCGGGAGTTGTCCCGTAATTCCCAATGAGAGGGTAGGTGAGGGTAACGATCTGTCCGGCGTAAGAGGGGTCGGTCACTATCTCCTGGTAACCGACCATCCCGGTATTGAAAACAACTTCGCCGGGCTTGCGCCCCTCCGCGCCGAAGGACAGGCCCTTGAATACAGTTCCATCCTCAAGTACCAAAACAGCTTCCATGAAATCACCTCCTAACCGGCAAACGCCCCTTCCATAACCTGAACCGCTTCGTCAACTTCGGCGGTCGTAACCACCAGCGGTGGCAAAAATCTCAAAGTACTGCCGCCAACTGCGTTAATCAACAGACCACGCTTTAGACATGCATCCACAACTGGCTTGGCCTCGATATCAAGGTCAACCCCGATCATTAACCCGAGGCCGCGCACTTCCCGGATAAACCCAAACTTGTGGGCCAGGTCCTGAAGCCGGCTGCGGAAATAAGCCCCGGTAACCTCGGCCTTTTCGGGCAGCTTTTCCTCAATCAATGTGGACAGGGCAGCCACTCCGGCGGCACAAGCCAGCGGGTTGCCGCCAAAAGTGGCAGCATGGTCCCCGGGCTGGAACGCCGCCGCCACCTCGCCTTTGGCCAGCAGAGCCCCGATGGGGAACCCTCCGGCCAGGGCTTTGGCCAGGGTCATAATGTCCGGTTCTACTCCAAACTGCTCATAAGCGAACAATTTCCCGACCCGGCCGAGACCACACTGAATCTCGTCAAAAATCAGGAGCAGCCCCCGCTCCTCACAGAGCTTCTTGATACCGGCCAGATACTCAGGCGCAGCCAGATTGACTCCGCCCTCCCCCTGAACCGGCTCTACCATTATAGCACATGTCTCCTTGGCAATCATGCCTTCCAGGGCATTGAGGTCGTTGAAGGGGGCGTACCTGAACCCTGCCGGCAGGGGGGCAAAACCCCGGTGATATTTGTCCTGTCCGGTCGCCGTCAGAGTGGCAAGAGTGCGCCCGTGGAACGATTTACTCATGGTGATGATCTCGAACCGCTCGTCTCCGAATTTCATCTTGGCGTATTTCCGGGCCAGCTTAATTGCCCCTTCATTGGCTTCGGCGCCGCTGTTGCCGAAAAACACCTGATGGAAGCAGGAGTGCCCGGTCAACAATCTGGCCAATTCCACCTGGGGCTCGATCCAGTACAGGTTGGAGCAGTGAATCAGCTTTCCGGCCTGCTCCCGGATGGCTTCTACTACGCGGGGGTGGCAGTGCCCCAGGGAATTTACCGCAAGGCCCCCGACAAAGTCAAGGTAGGAATTGCCGTCAGCATCCCACACCCGGCAGCCCTCTCCCTTGACCAGAGCCATCGGCAGACGCCCGTATGTATTCATGACAACCTGCTGCCCGAGATTCACAATTTCCTGGTTATTCATCAGAAAACCTCCCTAGTGACCACCATCGTTCCAATCCCCTGATCGGTAAAAACCTCAAGGAGAATGGAATGTGGAAGTCTTCCGTCAATAATATGGGTTGTGGACACACCACCCTTTAAAGCCTTGACACAGCACTCAACCTTGGGAATCATGCCGCTGGCAATCACCCCGGCATCGATAAGGCCCTCCACCTCGGACAATTTCAAGGATGAAATCAGGCTGGCCGGATCCTTCTGATCACGCATAATTCCCTCCACGTCAGTGAGAAGCATCAATTTGTCCGCCCGGAGAGAGGTGGCGATTGCCCCGGCGACGTAATCGGCGTTGATGTTATAGCTCTTCCCATCCCGGCCCACCCCGATAGGGGCGATAATCGGAATATACCCTTTCTTGATCACAGTCTCCACAATCTCAGGGTTTATTGTGTCCACATCGCCGACGAACCCGAGGTCGTACTCCACTGCGGCCCCCTGTTCGTTCTTGACGGTGGCGGTCGTGCGGCGGGCGATAATCAGGTTGCCGTCCTTGCCGCTGAAGCCCACAGCCTTGCCGCCGAAGCTGTTCACCAGGGACACAATTTCTTTGTTCACCTTCCCCACCAGAACCATCTCCACGATTTCCATCGTTTCGGAGTCGGTCACCCTGAGGCCGTTGACGAAAGTGAAGGTCTTCCCTATGCGGTCCAGGAAACTGTTAATCTCGGGGCCGCCCCCGTGAACCAGAACCGGATTAATCCCGATCAGCTTCATCAGGATAATGTCGTTCATCACGGCTTCCTTGAGTTCCCGGTTGATCATGGCGCTGCCGCCGTATTTAATCACTACCGTCTTCCCGTTGAACTTTTTGATGTAGGGAAGGGCTTCAATGAGAACCCCGGCCTTTTCCAGGGCAGTAAACACCATGCTTCACACCCCCACCGGTATGTATAATGCCGATCCGCAACACGCACCCAACCCGGGCCATCCCCCTGGTTCCCAGGGCATGTATCAAGTCCGGTAGCTGGCGTTAATTCGGACATAATCGTAAGTCAGGTCACATCCCCAGGCCGTCGCTGCGGCAGTTCCGTCCTTGAGGTCAACAGTGATCGCTACCTCTTTTTTCGCCAGGATCTCTTTGGCCGCTTCCTCGTCAAAGGCCAAAGCCGCCCCGTCAGAGGCCACTACCAGAGACCCCAGGAAAATGTCCACCAGGTCGGGATGGAACTCTGCTTCGGAGTAGCCCAGGGCGGTGATTACCCGGCCCCAGTTGGCGTCCTCCCCGAAGATGGCCGACTTCACCAGGTTGGACCCGGCGATGGCCTTGGCCGCTTTCCGGGCATCAACCTGGGAACAGGCTCCCTTGACCCGGACCTCAATCAGTTTGGTGGCACCCTCGCCATCACGGGCGACCATCTTGGCCAGTTCCATGCAGACGTACTCCAGGGCCGCCTGGAACAGAGGCAGGTCAGGGTGGTGGAAATCCAGGGTTTCGCCACCAGCTGCCCCGTTGGCCAGGATGACGACCATATCATTGGTGCTGGTGTCGCCGTCCACGGTGACCATGTTAAAGGATTTGTCGGTCGCCTTCCGCAGTACGTCCTTCAGACAGCAGGAAGATACGCTGGCGTCAGTGGTAATGAAACTGAGCATTGTGGCCATATTGGGGTGGATCATGCCCGACCCCTTGGCCATGCCGCCAATGGTCACGGTTTTGCCTCCCACCGCCAAACTGACGGCGACCTGTTTCGTCACGGTATCGGTGGTCATAATGGCTTCTGCGGCTTCCACTCCCCCCTCTTGACTGAGGGCTTCCGCCGCCATCCGGATGCCCTGTTCCACCTGGGCCATCGGCATAGGCATTCCAATTACACCGGTGGAACTGACAACAACCAGTTTGGGATCAACTCCCAGGAGTTCCCCGGTCAGGTCGGCCATTCGTTTGGCATCCTTCATCCCCTGTTCCCCATTACAGGAGTTCGCATTGCCGCTGTTGACTACGACAGCCTGGGCTTTCCCCAATTCCAGGTTGGCCATTGTCAGCAGGAGGGGGGCGGCTTTCACCTTGTTTAGAGTGAATACCCCGGCGGCGGCCGCCGAATTCTGAGAATAAATCAAGGCCAGATCGCGCTTGTTCTTTTTTCGGATTTCCGCCCGGACCCCGGCGGCTTTAAAGCCGATCGGTGCCGTTACGCCCCCGTTGACAACTGTCATTGATTCTTTATGCATGTCTATTCCTCCTGTCATTATGGGAAGATGGCCGGCCGGTCGAGGCCCGTTGTCTCAGGGAGACCGAAAAGAATGTTGAGGTTCTGCACTGCCTGGCCGGATGCGCCTTTAACCAGGTTGTCAATTGCAGATACTATTACCAGCCTTCCCGTCCTATCATCCAGTACCAGCCCAAGGTGGCAGTGGTTGGATCCATATGTCCATTTAGTTTGGGGCAGCCGTCCCTTGGGAAAAACATGGACAAAGGGTTCGCTGTCATAAAACTCCCGGTAGATGCCCCGGATGGACTCCTCATCCACCGGTCTGGCCAACCGGCAGTAAATGGTGGCCAGGATTCCCCTGGTCATCGGCATCAGGTGCGGAGTGAAGGAAATGATCAGATCCCGGCCGGCAAGGCCGCTGATTTCCTGCTCGATCTCCGGTGTATGCCTGTGGCAGGCCACATTATAAGCTTTCACGTTATCGTTGACTTCGCAGAAGTGGGAGCCAAGCGCCAGGGATCTGCCGGCACCGGAGACGCCGGATTTGGCGTCAACAACAATGGAGTCCGCCACAACCAGACCCGCCCGCAGTAGCGGCGCCAGTCCCAGAACCGTGCTGGTCGGATAGCACCCTGGATTTGCCACCACCTGTGCGGACTTGACTTTTTCCCGGTGCATTTCACAGAGGCCGTAAACCGCCCCAGCGGTTAGTTCCGGTTCCTCATGCTTGATTCCATACCATTTCTCATAGATGGAAGCCACCCGGAACCGAAAATCCGCTCCCAGGTCAATGACCTTTTTCCCAGCCGCAACTGACTCGCGGACCACCGGCACGGCATGGCCGTGAGGCAGGGCGAGGAAAATGACATCGGAATCGGCGATCACCGCTTCCAGGTCAAGCTCAGTGCAAACTTGGCTCCCAAACCCGGTCAGATTCGGGAACACCTCCTCGATCTCCTGGCCGCTGTAGTTCCGGGTAGTCAGATGGACCAGCTTCACCTCCGGGTGGGAGGAGAGTAGGCGGACCAGTTCCACTCCGGTGTACCCTGTCGCTCCAATGATTGATGCCCTGATCATTGTGTCACCTCTTAATAAAAATACGCCCGTTCCAACACCCGGGCGACCGGGACGACCAAGTTCAACACCATATATACAAATCAATTAGTATTTTCCACCTTGGAAATAATTATACACCCCTCTGTATAATAATGCAATCGGGGTTTTGAATGTGCATAGAAAAAGCCGGTCAGGTTCCGGCCTAATCCTCCTGCTCAATCAAAAGCAGATCTTCATTGGCTCCAACTGCTACCAGGGTATCCCCCGTGTTCAGCACCCATTCGGCACCGGGAGAAACAATTATTTCCTTGCCTCTCCGGATGGCTACCACGTTCACTCCGTGTTTGGCCCGGAGTTCCGACTGCCGGAGAGTCTGACCAACCAGCCGCGTCGGTACAACGACTTCGACAATACTGTATTTGGGTGAAAGTTCAATATAATCCAGAACATTAGTTGCCACCAGGCTGTGGGCAAGGCGTGACCCCATGTCACGTTCGGGGAAAACAACCTTGTCAGCCCCGATTTTCTGCAGAACTTTGCTGTGCATGTCATTGAGCGCCTTGGCAATTACACACCTGATTCCCATTTCCTTCAGCAAAAGGGTTACCAGAATGCTGGCCTGGATATCATTGCCTATGGCCACGATCACAACATCAAGATTTCTGATTCCCAGGGCTTTCAGGGTTTCCTCATCCTTGGCGTCCGCCTGGACGGCCTGGGTTACGTGGTCGGCGAGTTTTTGCACCCGTTCCTCGCAGCTGTCAATGGCCAGTACATCATAACCCATGTCATGGAGGGTGGTGGCCACACTTGACCCGAACCGGCCCAATCCAATCACAGCAAACTGCCTCATCATTCTCTCCTCCTCGTTATCTCCTACCCCAGCAACACTTTATCTTCAGGCCTGCGGATTACGGCTTTGCTCTGCCGCTGCCAGATGGCCATCGCCAGGCTGAGCGGCCCGACTCGGCCGGCGAACATAGTCAGAATGATCAAGATGCGGCCCATACCGGTCAAATCGGGGGTCAACCCCATCGACAGCCCTACGGTACCGAAAGCAGATACGGTCTCGAACAGTGTTTTCAGCATGTCGGTCTTCTCCATCGCCAGCAGAACCCAGGTGACACCGGTTACCAGGCTGAAAGCCAAAAAGGTAATGCAAAGGGCCTTATAAATCTGAGACCAGGGGATCCGGCGGTGCCAGCAGTCGACCTCGTCCCGGCCCCGGATCATGGCCCACACAGCCAGTACCAACACCCCGAAAGTGCTGGTTTTGACTCCGCCGCCAGTACCAGCCGGCGAGGCCCCGATAAACATCAGCAGCACTTCTAATAGCTGCGTCGGCGATCTCATCCCGGCAATATCAAGAGTATTGAAGCCGGCTGTCCTGGGGGTAACGGATTGGAAATAGGCCGACAACACCTTGGCCGGGGTACTCAATGGCTGCAGGGTTTTCGGATTGCTCCACTCGAACAGCATGATCAACACTGTACCCACGACAATCAATATTGCGGTTACTGTCAGCACCAGTTTGGTGTGAAGGGAAAACCGGGAGAACCGGCGCTCTTTCAGTACTTCACCGATGACAGGAAATCCGATTCCGCCAAGGATAACCAGAGAAGTAACGGTGAAGCCGACAACCGGATCGGCCACATAATGAGTCATGCTGGAGAATTTGCCGAAAACATCGCCGAAAACATCAAACCCCGCGTTGTTGAAGGCAGATACGGAGTGGAACAACCCGTAGTAAAGGCCCCGTTTGATTCCGAAATCCAGGGAGAACCGCAGTGCCAGTATGGCAAATCCAATTCCCTCCAAGACGGCGGTTGTGAGCAGGATCCCCTTGGCCAGGCGGACCACGCCTTCCATAGTGTACTGGTTAAGCGCCTCCTGCATAACCACCCGCTGCCGGAAGCCTATCTTACGCCTCAAGAACAGGGCAAACATGGTGGCCACCGTCATCCATCCAAGTCCACCAATCTGAATCAGAAGCAGGATAACGGCCTGCCCAAAGGTGGAATAATGGGTAGCGGTGTCGACAACCACAAGCCCTGTCACACACACTGCCGAAGTTGAGGTGAACAAAGCCGTGAGGAAATCCGTCCAGGACCCATCCCTGGCAGAAACGGGAAGGGTCAACAGGAGAGCCCCTGTCAGAATTATTGCGGCGAAACTAAAGACAACAACCTGTGTCGGAGAAAAACGCTGTTCCCGCCTAGAAATTGCCCCGGCAACAACTCGAACCATCTGGGTTCGTTTCCATGCCCCGTTCCTTATGATAACTCTCCTCCCCTTCGGCAGGCTTCCAACACAACTGTGACCTCTCTTAAGATCACCATCGTTGGATCTGACCACCAGTAGAAGCCCTTTCTGATACGGGCCCCATTTTTTCTACGAAGGAAAGGCGCCCCCATCCACTGGTAAGACGCCTTAATTCTATAATCATTATACTCCCGGGAAAACAAAAATCAAGAGAAATGAGAGGTTTGTTAAAGTGGATATTGTCTGTAAACGAACTTAAACAATGACGTTGATTTTATTCCCGCACCGGACACAGTTCCTGCCATCGAGCCCGGCCAACCTGACGGACCAACGCTTACGCTCAATTACCAGATTTCCGCAGCGGGGGCAATGCGTGTCATTGCCCTCCACCCCGGCAACATTGCCAAGGTAAACGTACTGCAGTTTTTCCCTTGCCACTTCTCTCGCCCGGATCAAAGTGGCAACAGGGGTAGGCGGGAGATCCAGTTCGTAGTTGGGAAAATATCGGGAAAAATGAACCGGAACATCGGTTCCCAGGCTGCCGGCGACCCAATCCACCAGCTCGCCAATCTCCTCCTCGGAGTCGTTGAGGCCGGTGACCAGAAGGGTGGTTAATTCCACGTGGCAGTGCAACCGGGCCTTTTCCGCCGTCCGCAGGACCGGGCCTCTTTTCCCCCGGCAGACCTTGAGATAGTAATCATCGGTGAATCCCTTGACATCAATATTCATGGCATCAATCAGGGGAAGGAGTTCATCCAATGCCTCCTCCCCGATAAAGCCGTTGGTGACGAGGACATTCTTCAACCCCTGTTCCCGGGCCAACCTGGCTGCCTCCACCACAAACTCGAACCAGACAACCGGTTCCGAGTAGGTGTAGGCCAGACCAACACAGTTTTGGGTGCGGGCATACCGCTGTGCCAGGGCAGTCGCCTCCTCCGGTGTGATTCCGTTCAAGTCGGGCTCACCCTGGGCAATCTGCCAGTTCTGGCAGAACCGGCAGCGGAAATTGCACCCCATCGTCCCCACCGAAAAGATAGTGGAACCAGGCCAGAAGTGATAAAGCGGCTTCTTTTCCACCGGGTCAAGCGCATAAGACGTGCAGCAGCCGTAATTCAGGCTGACAAGCTGTCCCTCTTCATTCAGCCTGACCCTGCAGGTCCCCTTTCCCCCCGGTTTGAGCCGGCACTGCCATGGGCAAAGGCGGCACCTTACTTCCTTATTTTCGAGAGCCTCCCAATGCAGCGCCTCTTTTGGATCGCATGTTGCGGCTTTTTTCACAAAGTCCTCCCTCAGCATGCCCGGCCCAGGAATGCCTGGCCCCAGGACAGCCGACCCTAATAATACCGGATTACTTCAAACCGCTCCAGTTCCACCGGTTCATGCTCCTTAATCCCCGCTTTGCGGCGGGCAATGGCCACCTGCTCCTCTGCGGACTCAATTCCTTCCAGGTTGGGCAGCAGCAGGCCGGAACGATGTCCCCGGCGCACAATTACCCCATACCGCTCCGGATCCAGCTGCTCAACGCTCTCAATCGGTTCGGGCTCCCCCAGTACATCCACTGAATATACCAGGTCATCCAACTCATCTTCGGTGACAGGATCGAACCTGGGATCACGGGTACCGGCACTGATGGCGTTCTCCATAATTTCGGCGGCCACATGGCGCTGGGTTGGTTCAATCGTGCCGATGCAGCCCCGCAGTTCACCGTGTTTTTTAATTGAAACAAACACTCCCGCCGCCTTGGCCATTTCCGGGGGCAAGGGGGACGGCGGTTTTGCCTCTCCCTGACCGCGGACGGACATTTCCAGGGACTCCCTGGCCAGGCGCACCAGCACCGACTCCCGCTGCCGCCGTTGGCTGACCCGGGCGGCCCGATCAGCAAACAGTGCATCCAGGAGTTCCCGACCGGGATCCTTTCCGGATGGCCGGAACTCCGCCACCAGGTACCCGACCCCAAACGGGCCCTCGTAAGAGTGGATTGTCGTCTTGACCGCATAACCGTCGAGACTGCCAAGTACCATAAAAATGGGCCGGAAGCCGCATTCCCCCGCCTTTTCGACGAGATTTTTCGGCAGCCCAAGAAGTCGTTCCAAATCCAGATCCGCCAGGGCCTGGCAGATGTTCTGATCAAACTCGGCTCCTTCCGGGGCATACCCGGCCGGCGCCTTCGGGGTCAGCCGGTGGGAAAGGTCGCCGCTGGCCACCACCGCCACCCTCCGGCCCAGGGAATCGGCCGCCTCCTGGATGACATGTCCAAAGGCGTACAGTTCCTCGTAGGGGAGCAGCCCCATGGCAATAGGAACGATTGGGACATCCACCCCGGCCTTATCCAGGTAATACAGCGGGACCAGAACCCCGTGGTCCAGGTCAGTGGTGGCATGGTATTCCCGCACCAATTCCCGGTTCAAGGGAAAGGCCGGCAGCTGGTGCTCCTGCGCTGCGCTTAGAAGCGCCGCCACCAGTTCCAAATCAATCTTGCGGGTGAAGGATAGCTCGGGGGCTCCGAAGCTGCCCAAATCACCTGTAGCGTGAGGATCTGCGGTGATGGCAATCGCATCCCGGAACACCACCCCGTGAGGTGTAATTATGACAATGGTTTCCGGCCCGGACTCCCGAACGTGCCCGGCCCATGCTTCCATGCTCTTGACGGTTTTGTCCACCTGGGCAGCCTCGCCTTTGCCAACTTCCGGGATGATGATCGGCGGATGCGGGCTGACTCCTGCAAAGATGATGCTCATTATGAACCCCCCCTTAAGGTTAAACCGGCAAAACTATTTTTCCCGATTCATCCGCTTTCCTTCCCAAGATAGATGGAAGGTTTTTTTAGCCACCCTATTTCGACTAATGTTCGCAGAAATCCTTTATTTGCCATCACATTTATCCCTCTCATACGGCGACTGCAAACAAGCGCCACAGAAAAATGCCCTACCTGAAGGTAGGGCAAAAATGTTTGAGAAGGAGCTGTCTTGCTTGGTCGCTTTACTCTGATAATACTATAACACCCTTAAAGTCTATAAACAAGGGAAGAAGTTGCATCTTTCCCCCCGGTGTCAGGCCGTCAGGTTTGAGACATCAATCTTGGAGAGCCGTTTGGCAGCCAGCTTCACCAGAATGGGAGTCCCCACTGCCAGCGGGACAATGTCGCTGATGCCAAGCCAGAACAGCGCCCACCAGAACTTGAAGATTCCCAGTGCGGACAGGCTGGCGGAAACGGCGACGACCATGATCAATCCGGAAATCAGGCACCACAGGCCGGACTGCCAAATAGCCGCGGGACTGTCAGCGATTTGTTCCAATGTGCCTTTACGCCTGATCATTATTGCCGGCAGCCATCCTGTAAAGCCAACCATGATCCCATCGATTAATAAAGTGTGCGCCGGAATAAATGTCCCGGACAGAAGAGCCCAGGAAACACTACCGATGTATCCTGCAGCAAAACCGGAGATAGGGCCGAAGAGTATGCCGATTACTGCGGGAAGGAAAGCAAAAATGCGCAGGTGGATGACACCGGGAACGAGGGTAATGGGGTTGACAAAAGCCCAGAGCACGCCGGTAAGGACGCCCCAGATTACCCAGAAAACGATGTTGGTAGGGGTTATTCTTTTCTTCATGTCAACGCTTCCTCCTTATTTTTTTGAGTCTCCCTGGGTCAACTAAGCAAGGATAATGCCGTGCGACCTCTAGTCTCTTTCAGTTCCTTCTCACCGCACCTCTACAGGGCGCGGATTTCTTTGATGATTTCGATGAGTTTGCGGGCGCCGAACTCAATGAATGCCTTCCCTTTTTCAGGGGTGGCCTTGGTCGGATCGCCTATTACACCGCTGGGCGTGATGTCCGGGGTAAGCCAGCCCATGGTCACCGGTCCAAAAATGGTGACATAGTTGTTCCGGCGCAGCTGTTCCGGTGGGAACCCGGCGGCAATTCTGTCTGCTTTCACCAGGTGCGGGTAAGCAGCCATCATGATGGAAGTCTCCAATTCGCAGGCATGAAACACCCCGTCCCGCGGGGACTCCTGCAGCTCGGCCAGAATGTCTGCCCAGAAATTGGTGAACCACCAGTCAATGACAAACACCTTGATATTAAACTTATCCCTCAAGTCCCGGCTCAGGGAGGTCAAAATCTCCGTGTTCCCCCCATGGGCATTGAATATAACCACCTTGTTAAAGCCATGCCGGGCTATCGATCCACAGATGTCTGTAACCACGGCCATCAGGGTTTGGTACGCGAACGTCAAAGTCCCGGGGAAAGGCATATGCTCGTTGCTCTTGCCGACCGGAATTACCGGGGTCACCAGGAGGGGCGTTTCCTCATCAATCAGTTCCAAAGTCCTGTCCAAAATGGCTTGAAGGATCAAGGTATCGGTTCCTATGGGCAGGTGAGGACCATGCTGTTCCATCGCAGCTATGGGAAACATGACGACCGTCTGCTCGCTGTCCAGGGCGGCCACGTCCTCGGTGGTTAAATTGGCCAACATTTTTGCCATCAGTGTCACCTCCAGATATTCCACAGGTAAACAATCAGGGCTGTAAAGACTACCAGGCAGAACAGAAAACATAAATCACGTGTGCGCAGAACCAATTCGCGATGCGATGTCCTCTGCCCGCCAACCTTGAACCGGTAAACATGCAGGGCGATACTCATGTTCTGCCCCAGGGTGATGGATCTGATGATCAGGGGAAAGGCAATCGATGTGTAGCGCTTGCTGCGCTCTACCAACCCGCCCTTATCCAGTTCAAACCCGCGGCTCCTCTGGGCGTTGGCAATCGAACCAACCTCGTTCACGAGGATGGGAATCAGCTGAAACATGAGGCTGATTGCGAATGAAACGGCATAGGGAATGCCCATTCTGGTCAGGCCATCGGCAAGTTCGCTGAAATCCGTCGTCAGGACAACGGTATAGAAAAGTCCGATTGTCACCAGGATGTAAATCGTAACCGTGATTGACTTCAGGATATCCACCATTTCCAGCCGGAACGGCCCCCACCGGGCTAAAACCACCACCCCAGGCGTGGGGGTGAGAGCGCCAAAAATAACCCATGTGACAAAGGCTATCACCAGGAGGGGTATCGCTTTGCGTAACAGCTGGATCATTTCCCGGTGCACTCCGGATACCGCCCAGATTAGCCCCAGGCTGGAGACAATGACGATCATCACCGGCAGAGTTCGAAAAGCAAGGGCCAGAATGGTAAGAACAGCAAACCAGACCACCTTCACTCTTGGGTCGAGTTTATGAAACAGGGACATGCGGTCCACATAGTTAACAAGCTGCACTGACGCCCACCTCCCCTCCGACATTGGGTTCGGGAGCCGTGTCTGCGGCAGCAGCCTTAAGGAACTCGCCAATGCTCAAGACGCCGCTGCGCCCGGCCGCCAACCCCAGCCGGGTGATTTGGGGAAGGGGAATGTTGATTTCGGCAAAAAGATTGTGATCGCTGAACACCTCACGGGCGGGGCCGAACCGCATCACCCGGCCATGGTCCAGCACCAGGACGTCTTCCGCCAGTTCGGCCAGGAAAGGCAGGTCATGAGAAATAATGATCGTTGTCTTCCCTTCCTGCTTCCAGGAGCGGACCATCTGCTGCAGCTGGCTCTTGGCTCTACGATCCATGCCCATTGTCGGTTCGTCCAGCACCAATACCGGAGGATCCACCGAGATTGCGGATACGATGGTCAACCATTGTTTATGCCCCGTCGACAGATTAAAGGGGAGAACATCGATAAAGCGGGCCAGTCCGAAACGCTCCAGGAGTCCCCGAACCCATTTGCCGCGCTCGCTGCCCACCTTGCCGTAGATGGCCCGAATGGCGAACGAGGCCTCCCGTTCCACCGACTCCTCAAACAGCATCTGATCGGGGTTCTGAAATACAAACCCTACAGTCAAAGCCATTTCTGCGATCGTTGCCTGATGCGGGCTCTTGCCCCTGACAGTTATTTCTCCCCTTGTCGGTTTGAGCAGACCGTTGAGATGCTTGAGCAAAGTGCTCTTCCCCGACCCGTTTTGCCCGATAATGCCCGTAATGCGGCCCTCACGGAAATCCAGGTTCACGTCCTGCAAAGCTGGAACGTCCCCATAAGAAAAACTGAGGTCGCGAGCCGAAACCACTACTTCCGGTTCTGCCCCCTGCGGGGAAGCCTCGATTATTGAGTGGGCGGGCATCAAATTCCCTGAGTCACTAAGGCCCGCCCGGGCAGTTTCAAAATCGACAAAAACCGGGAGGCTGTATCCGAGGGCCGACAGCTGATGGTAGAGGTCGTTGACCTGCGGGGTGGTGACCCCGGACCTATTCACCAGTTCCCGATCCGCGAAAAACTCCGCCGCCGCCACATCGTGGGAGACACTGCCGTCTTCCATCACGATAACCCGATCCAGGAGAGGGGCTACCCACTCCAGGTTGTTGTCAATGACAATAATTGTCCGGCCGGTTTCCTTCAGCCGGGAAACCGCCTGCTGCACCAAGATCACACCGCCGGGATCCAGGGCCGACACCGGTTCGTCCAGAACAAGAACCTTGGGGTCCATGGCCAGAACAGAAGCAATGCAGCAAACCTGTTTCTGGCCCCCGGACAAACTGTCCGTAAACCGGTATCGCAGGTGCTCCATGCGTAGTTCCTTAATCACCCTGTCCAGGTTTTCGTTCATCTTGTCGCGAAAATATCCGATATTCTCCATTCCGAAGGCTATCGTATCTTCAACCCGGAATCCAAAAAGCTGTGCCTCGGGGTTCTGCAGGACGATGCCGACCAACCCTTCTCCATCCTCTCCGGCAGCCAAAGCATCCCTGCCATCGATGCGTAAACCCCCGTCAATATCCCCATTCTTAAAATAAGAAGGAATAATTCCGCTCAAGAGATAAGCCACGACTGTCTTGCCGCTGCCGCTGGGGCCGACGATGGCCACAATCTCCCCTTCCTTGACGGACAGGTTCAACTGCGACACAACTTTTGGTTTCCCCTTGGCGAAACTGTAAGACAAGTTTTGTGCTTCAACCATCAACATTACTGTTCCCCCGTTTGTTGTCAGTTTGAATCTCCGTCCCGCGAACAGCCGGACATTAGCAGTCAGAACTGAATAAAGGCAATTCCTGCAGGAAAATCAAGTCCTGACGCCTGGCCGCATCACCTTCGGCCAGGATGGCCACCTTGGCGGCAACGGTTCCGCCCGCTTTCTGAACCAGTTTCTCGACGGCGGCAACGGATGACCCGGTGCTGACCACATCATCGATAATTGCCACCCCCTTCCCCCTGATCTTCGCTACATCAACACCGTCAAGCACCAGCACCTGCCGTTTCTGGCTGGTGATCGAATCGACCTCCTCCACCAGGGGGTCGTTCATGTATGGCTTGACGTTCTTTCTGGCCACGACGTAATTCATGCCCAGGAGGCGGGAAATCTCAAAAACCAGAGGTATGCCCTTCGCTTCGGCACAGATGAGGGCTTCAACCTCGGGCATTTTCCGGACCAGTTCCGGGGCCACCTGAGTTACCAGTTCCGTGTCGCCAAGAATCACGAACGATGCAATGCTAACTCCTGATGACACTTCGACTACAGGTAGTTCCCGAGTCAGGCCGCAAATTTCCAGTTTATAACTCAGCATCGAAAATCACCCCCACCCATTATTCGGCTTACCAGGGCCGAAAAAAAACCCGGGCAGCAGCTTCACCCAAGAGAAGCACGCTGCCCGAGTTCCTGCCCAAGCCGGAAAAAGGCAAACGCCCAACCGGGCTAGGTCTAAACTAAGCCGGCAGGTTCTTCTCCCGTAGTCGGATGATTAACGGTCACCCGGTAGAGACTATTGGGCCATATTCCCAAAATTATACGAGACGAATATTATTTTGTTTCACTCACCGATTGTTCTCAATTCGACGAACCTAGACAAAATCCTGCTCCAAAATATGGGCCTGATCCCCTTTACTTTAACCCCGCCGCCATGTTAAATTATATTTAATTATAAACTCGACAAAAGTGATGACAGAGGAAAGTAAGCCCGGCTTCCGACCTTACAGGGAGAAGGCGTCATAGATTGAGAGCGCTTTCATGGCCTGCCCGGCTGAAGTTCCCTCTGGAGCTGCCGACTGAAACCCGGTACCCGCGGACCTTTTTACAGGGTCCTCTGTACCGCGGGTGTGTAGGTCAGGCCGTAGACTTCCGACGTTAACAGGAAGGGGGTATCGGACCAAGTTCCCGTACTCTGTAACCAGAGGTGAATTCACTTGGGGTGAATTAACCAGGGTGGTAACGCGGAAGGCAGAAGCTTTTCGTCCCTGACGGACGAAAGGCTTTTTTATGTTCCCGTCCACCCCCACCTGGTTCCAGTTCGCAACCGGCAGGTTCCCGTACCCTGTGCAGAGAGGGTCACTTTTCTCCTAGGAGTTGTGATCAACCGGGGTGGTACCGCGGAAGCCCGCAGCTTTCGTCCCTGAGGGACGAACTGCGGCCTTTATTTTCTTGAGGAGGGGTGACAAAAATGGTGGTAGTAATGAAAAAGGACGCTTCCCGGGACCAAATCGAATCCGTCAACAGGGTGCTGGAGTCTTTCGGTTTCTCAGGACACTTGATTAATGGGGTAAACAGGATTGTGATCGGAGCAGTGGGTGACCGCCAGGCGTTCGCCTCTCTCGGGCTGGAAGCCCTGCCCGGAGTGGAAAAAGTGGTTCCGATTATGCGGCCGTTCAAACTCGTCAGCCGGGAAGTTCAGGACCACCCCACCGTGATCAACGTCAAGGATGCCCGCATCGGGGGAGAGGAAATAACTCTTGTTGCCGGGCCCTGCGCGGTGGAGAGCCTGGAACAGGTGATGGAAACTGCGGAGAAGGCCAAGGCCGCGGGGGCCCGGGTACTCAGGGGCGGGGCTTACAAACCGCGCACCTCACCTTATACGTTCCAGGGGATGGAACTGGAAGGGTTAAAAATCCTACACGAGGCGGGCACTCACACCGGGCTGGCCACAATAACCGAGATCATCGACGGCCCCAGTTTGGAACTGGCCTGCCGGTATGTTGACATCGTCCAGGTGGGAGCCCGCAACATGCAAAACTTCGGGTTGTTAAAGGCTGTAGGGCAGGTCGGCAAGCCTGTACTGTTGAAACGGGGGTTGTCCGCGACAATCGAAGAATGGTTGATGGCAGCCGAATACATTATGTCCGAAGGAAACGAACAGGTCATTCTTTGCGAACGGGGCATCCGGACTTTTGAAACATATACCCGCAACACCCTTGACCTCAGTGCAGTTCCGCTGGTCAAGGATCTTTCCCACCTCCCCGTCCTGGTCGATCCCAGCCACTCTACGGGTGCTGCCAGGCTAGTTGGCGCCATGTCCAAAGCCGCCATTGCCGCGGGGGCAGACGGTTTGTTGATCGAGGTCCACCCCGACCCGCGCAAAGCCCTGTGCGATGGACCCCAGTCCCTGACTCCAGACGCCTTCACTCAATTGGCAGGTGAACTGCGAGGCCTGGCTGCGGCTGTTGGGCGAACCGTACCACTTCCGGATCAGCTAAACGGGAGGAAAAACTGATGAGAACTATGGCCTACCTGGGGCCTGCCGGCAGCTTCTCGGAAGAAGCCGGTCTGGCCTACCTATCGGGGGGAAAGTTTATTCGAGGCGGCAGGCCGGCCGGTGCAAACGACGTCGGGCTGACACACCCCTGCCGGACATTGATGGAAGTATTGCGGGAACTGGAAAATGGGGCAGTGGATTTGGGCATCGTGCCGGTGGACAATTCCTGCGAGGGGGCCGTCCAGCCCACTCTGGATCTGCTCGCTATCAAACCGGCTTTAGTCATCGTGGGGGAAGTCAATTTGACCGTGGAACACAATCTTCTGGTTCGGCCCACCGGCAAACAAAACAGAATTCAAAGAATCGTGTCCCACCCTCAGGCCATTGGTCAGTGTCAGGCCTTTCTCTTGGATCATTATCCGGAAGCGGACATCGGCTATGCCGACAGCACCGCCCAGGCAGTGCGGGAAGTAGCAGCCAGCCCGGAACCATGGGCAGCCATTGGTTCCGCCAGAGCTGCCCGGGCGTACGGGCTTGAGGTCCATGCAGCGTCCATTAACGACAGGAAAGACAACACCACCCGGTTTTGGGTGCTGGCCACACACGAGGTGGATTCGGAAACCCGGCCATCTGCCGGGGAGGGCTGTCGAACATCACTGGTTGTCGGCGGATACGACCAGCCGGGGTCATTGTATGAGATCCTGCGGCAATTCGCCCTGAGCAGCATCAACCTATCGCGTATTGAATCACGTCCGGCAAGAACAAAGTCGGGATACTACCTGTTCTTTATTGACATTGACGGGGATGTGAACAACCCTGGAGTGCAGGAAGCTTTAGGGAATATCTCGGCCCGGGATTACGATATCCGGGTTCTTGGATCCTATCCTAAAGCCGTCGGCAAGCCCTAGGTCCGCCTCTTTGCCTCCGTCGGCCCAATCGGCCGCCGGCAAACGCAATTGTGTCAGGCTCCGGCTTATTGCAGCCGCAGCCTGCTTTTTTTGTCCGGAGCCGAGGAGAGAAATTTTGGATATTTGTAACCACCATTAACTCTGCTTCATACTATGTACCGGAGGAGTTGCATGCCTTTTGTTTTCATCTGTCTTGCCCCTCCACCCCAAAACGTCTTAAAATGGAGGTTTTGCAGAATGAGTCAAAGAGTTCCTGTTTCTTGTCCGGCGGGGTTCATGGCGCGATATACTGTGGTTGCCGGGGACACAATGTTTTCTATCGCCCAGATGTTCGGTGTCAGCCTGGAATCGTTGATTGCGGCCAACCCCCACATCCCCAACCCCAACGTAATCTTTCCCGGGGACGTCTTATGTGCCCCGGGAGCGTTTGCCTGCCCGCCTGGGTCCACGACTTACATCGTGCAACCAGGGGACACCCTGTTCTCCATCGCCCAAAGGTTTGGGGTCAGCCTGGAGGCCTTGATCGCCTTCAACCCACAGATCCCTAACCCGAACCTGATCTTCCCCGGCCAAGTGGTCTGTATACCAGTAGTAGGGGTGTGCGGCACCAGAGTGCCCGTTTCCTGCCCTGCTGGGTTCATGGGTCGATATACTGTTGTTGCCGGGGACACATTTTTTTCCATTGCCCAGAGGTTTGGGGTAAGTCTGAACGCCCTGATTGCAGCTAACCCCCACATTTCTGACCCGAATGTGATCTGCCCCGGTGATGTCCTGTGCGTGCCAGCGGTACCGGGCGTGTGCGGCACCAGAGTGCCCGTTTCCTGCCCTCCTGGGTTCATGGGTCGATATACTGTTGTTGCTGGGGACACATTCTTTTCCATCGCCCAGAGGTTCGGGACCCGGCTAGAGGCGCTAACAGTAAATAACCCCCACATTTCTGACCCGAATGTGATCTGCCCCGGTGACGTCCTCTGCGTTCCCGGCAGCAGCACAACTGTAACCGCGTCGAATACCTACGATCAAGGGTGCTCCTGTAAGATTGATTTCAATAACGAAGATTAGGTACTAGCGGCACTTCGTGGCAGGATTTGGCCTGAAAGAAAAAGCCCTTACCGTGGTTAGGTGGGGGCTTTTTTATGACTTGGGACCGACCCCCTGCATCAAATAAAAAGGAACCGCTCTATGCCGTTTCTATACCTTATAAGTAGAGCTGGGGAAAAAAGGGGCCCTTACCAGTAACCACCTAAGCCGGGGCTTCATATTATATTTGGGAGAGCTAAAAAGCTACAGAATGGAGGTACAACTTATATGCATACCGATCAGCGAATACCGACTTCCTGTCCTTTCGGATTCCAGGGAAGATACACAGTTGTCCCCGGAGACACGATGTTCTTAATTGCCCAGCGATTTGGGGTCAGTTTGGACGCCCTGATCGAAGCCAACCCCCATATCACCAATCCGGACCTTATCTTTCCCGGAGACGTCCTGTGCGTGCCAGCGGGAAGGGTTCCTGTGGCGTGCCGTCCCGGTTTCACGGGGCGAACCATTGTGATTGCGGGGGACACCATGTTCGAAATCGCGCAGTTCTTCCGGACTCGGCTTGAGGCGTTAATAGCAAACAATCCGCATATCACCAACCCAAACCTCATCTTCCCCGGCGATGTCCTTTGTGTACCGGGCTTCGTTCCATTCCCCTGCTGCGTGGTTCTGGGCCCCGTAGGAAACGTACCACGGGGAACCGGGGGAGCAGCCTTTGTCAATGTTGACTTTACGGGCGGCGAGGCGGTCAGTTTCGTAGCCAGATTGCCCGAGCCCTCAACGTTTGGCAATTTCGATACTTTTGTGGCTGAGGTCATTATTCCGGGTATTGAGCCCTTCAGGGAAGAACTTTTCGCGACGCCAGAGGACCCCCCCACATGGGCTGTCACAATCAGCCTCCCCACTGCCGCAGCATTGACCCCTGACACCGAGGTAAGGGTAAGGGCAGCCAACTCGGCAACCGAGAGGCTCGGCCCCGTTGTTATTGAAAGCACATTAGGTGTTTGCCAGGGAACGCCTTTTACCGGCTGCAATTCCATTTGTTAGCATGAGTTAACCAACGGCAGTTTGATCGAAACTATTTAAGGCCCTTACACTGTAAATGTAAGGGCCTTTACCCGGCCACCATGCTTCAAACAGACTCTTTCCTCATCCGGTCCCCATAGGTAGGCTTGAAACTTTCCAAGTTGTAAAACCATCAAAGTATTCGATGGGTTCATCTTGTTTCAATTCCTCATTGGCAGGCTAGAAACAGATGAATACTGGAAGGCGCATACAAGAGATTGGTGTTTCAATTCCTCATAGGTAGTCTAGAAACTGGGAGCTGCAGCTCTCGCCTGGGTGGTGCGATCGTCAACAAAAAAGTAGACCACGTGATCATTAAAAAGGGTACCACCCTATGATCACTTAAAAGGGTACCACTTGATCTTTTAAAAGGACTCCACCCAGTTAAGGGCTTCCAGTTTCCTGATCAGTGGCGGTTGAAAATTGACCCCCCTTGGCTTTCTGCATCCTTTGCTTCAGCCGGAAGCTCGTTCCGTTCATGTTCAAAATGTGGGCATGATGCGTCAACCGGTCAATCAGGGCGGCAGTCAGCATGGTGTCAGGGAAGAATTCCTCCCAGCGGGAGAATTCAAGATTCGTGGTGATTATGTGGAATATAAAAATTTTTTAATTTAACTCTTCTTACCTTCATGGTTAATCAACTGTTGTGGAGTTTGGCCTGAAGGGGTAGGTTTATCACTTAGCGTGGTAATTAAGCGCTCCAAGG
>Ga0074195_1001508_pt1 | contig 32160 bp, 25 predicted proteins | sample EPASupsiteHSE623_FD_64525 | JGI IMG/M metagenome (GOLD analysis project Ga0074195, IMG submission 64525) | Bioremediated contaminated groundwater from EPA Superfund site, New Mexico - Sample HSE6-23 | ecosystem: Environmental > Aquatic > Deep subsurface > Groundwater > Contaminated ... | reverse complement strand
CCCGGGACGGGGGGGGGGAGGGGAACCGCGCAAAAGAGGGGCCCCGGGCGGCCTGCCGCTTGCGGGGCAGGCCGCCCGAATCCAGAAAATCATCATGAACGGCGGATGTTGAATAAATATTCGCTTGACTTGCAAAAATATCTGCAATAAGGTTCTCGACTAAGTTCTGGAGATTATTACCAGATAAGGAGGATCTTGTGGCATCGAAAAAGAAATGGTTGCTGTCTATTCTGTCGATCGCTGTGGTTCTTGGGGTTCTCGTCGCGCCTTTAGGGGCGACGGGGACGCTTACGGCAGTGTCCACCCAGGATCCTGGCAGCTGGGATCCTGTCGACACCTACCTTGTCGCCTGGGCGGCGGTTTCCACCAATATCTACGATGGACTCACCTATCGAGGTCCGGACGCGAAGTTAGTCCCCGGACTCGCCGAGAAGTGGGAAACCCTGGACGGCGGGAAACGCATCCGGTTCTCCCTGCGCAAAAACGTGCTCTTCCACAACGGCGAGCCGTTCAACGCGGAAGCGGTAAAGTTCACGTTCGACCGACTGCTCGAGGGCGATGGCAAGAAAGGACCTCAGCGTTCCAATTACGCCATCATCGATAAAATCGTCGTCGTGGATACCTACACCGTCGACTTGTACCTCTCAAACGTGGACCCCGTGCTCCTCGTTAAACTCGCCGGATATGGAGCCATGATAGTGCCTCCCAAATACATCCAGGAGAAGGGCGAGGAATATTTCAACACACACCCGGTCGGGACCGGACCTTTCAAGTTCGTATCCTATGAACCGAAGGTGAACATCAAACTGGAAGCTTTCGACAAGCACTGGGGCGGCGCGCCCAAGCTGTCCAAGCTCGAGTACCGCTTCATAAACGAGCCGGCTACCGCGATCGCGGAACTTCAGGCCGGACGTGTCGATCTGCTCTTCGGCGCGAACATCCCCATCGGCATGATCCCTACCATTAAAGCCAATCCGAAGCTCGACGTCGTGAGCGTTCCCGGCCCGACCGTCTATTCGCTCCGCTTCAACACCAAAACCGGCATCACGAAGGACGTGAATGTCCGCAAGGCGCTGATCATGGCGGTGGACAGAGACGCCATCATAAAATCGATTCTCGGCGGACAGGCCACGGCGATCTCGAGCTTCCAAGGCCCACTGTCGTTCGGCTTCGATCCTTCCATGAAAGTGGTGCCCTACGATCCGAAGCAGGCCATGGCGCTGCTCAAGGAAGCGAAGATTCCTTCGGGCGCTCCCGTTCAGATCGATATCAGGGCAGGAAACGCCACTTTCCTTGAAGTCAGCCAGGCCGTGGCCAGCTATCTGAAGATGGCGGGCATCAACGCTACGATAAAGCCCTATGAGAGCAACTACTTCCTGAACGACATCGTGCCTCCCGGCAAGACCGGCGAGATGTTCCAGCAGGCATGGGGCGGCTGGACGCTGGACTTCGACAACACCGCGTATCTGATGTACCACACCGGAGAGAAGTGGAATCCCTACGACAGCGATCCGAAACTCGACGCCTTGCTGGAATCCCAGCGGTCCATATCGGACAGGGCGAAGCGTGAGGACATCCTGCAGTCGATCGCCCAGTATACGGCGAACAACGCTCTGGAAATGGAGCTTTACAATTTGAACGAGATGTATGCCATCAATACGCGCGTCAAGAATTTCGTCGCGCCTCCCGACACACGTCTCAGGCTCTCCAATGTTACCGTTGAATGAAAAGCGATTTTTAGGAAGTTGCGTGGCTTCTGACTGAAGTACCATCAGGGCCGTTCCCGCAAAGAGCGGCCCTTTTGCTTGAGGGTGGGCGAGTGGCAAAGTTTTTAATCAGGCGATTGTTTCTGGCTGTTTTCGTGGTCCTCACGGTCACGTTGATCGTATCGTACGCTATCAGGCTGACAGGCGATCCGGCGTTGATGCTCGTCCAGGGCGCCGGCAGCGTGACAGAGGACGATCTCGTACGCATCAGGGAGTCCCTCGGTCTCAACGTCCCATTCCTTGAACAGTATGTGAATTTTCTCAAGGGTTTCGTGACCTTGGATTTCGGGAAGAGCTTCATGGGTGGAACCTCGGTGTCGCTGCTCATCTCGAAAGCCCTGCCGGCCACCCTTCTGCTCGCCCTGGCGTCCATGGCCATATCCATCCTGATATCCATTCCCCTGGGAATCGCCGCGGCCGTCTCCAAGGGCAAATGGCAGGATCAGCTCATACGGATACTCTCGCTCGTGGGCATATCTTTTCCTAATTTCTGGCTGGGCATCATGTTCGTGCTCTTCTTCTCCATAACCCTGAAATGGCTGCCGCCCAGCGGCATGGAAGGGCCGTTGAGTTTCATCATGCCCGCCATGACGATGGGCATCATCATGACGGCGACGAACGTGCGTCTCGTGCGCACGACGATGCTGGAAACGCTTCAGTCGCAATATATCATGGTGACCCGCGCGAAAGGTTTGAGCGAAAAAGTAGTGCTTTACAAACATGCCCTCCGCAATTGCGGCATACCTCTCATCACTTATTTTGGATTGCAGTTCGGCGGTCTTTTGGGCGGCGTCGTCGTGGTGGAAAGGGTCTTCAACTGGCCGGGCATGGGCACGTTGGCTTTCGACGCGGTGGCGTCCAGGGATTACCCCGTTCTGCAGGCAGTCGTCTGCATCCTGGCTCTGCTAATCGTCTCGGTGAATCTCATCGTCGATATAGCCTATGGGTATGTCGATCCTCGCGTGCGGAAAGAGTAACTCATGAAAAATAAACTGGCATCTCCTTCGCCTTATAAAAACATCGAATTCATCCTCGGCTCTCTGCTGGCTGGAGGAATCTGCCTCCTCGTCCTTTTTTCTTTTCTGTTATTCCCGGATGGGGGCGAGTCGATAGACCTCGTCAACCGGCTGCAGCCGCCGTTTAAAAGCGCTACCCATATCTTGGGCACCGACCCTCTCGGGCGCGATGTTCTGGCGCGCATGATCGTCGGAGGGCGCATCTCCCTTCTGGTGGGGTCATTCTCCGTGCTGGGCGCCGTCATCGTGGGCGTGGTGCTCGGATTGGTAGCCGGCTATTACCGCGGGTTCTGGGACACCTTGACGATGCGTTTGGCCGATATCCAGCTCGCTTTGCCTTTTATCCTTCTGGCCATCACCTTCACGGCTATCATCGGCGGAGGGTTGCGGAACACGATAATTCTTTTGATAATAACGCAATGGGTGCAATACGCCCGGCTTGTTCGAGGCCTTGTGCTTACGCTTAAGGAGCGTGAATTCATACTTTCCGCCCGGGCGATAGGCGTCAAGGACAGATGGATTCTATTTCGGCATCTTCTGCCCAATCTCGCGGGGCCGATCGTCGTTCTCATGACGCTCAACATCGCCAACAACATCCTTTTGGAAAGCAGCCTGACCTTCCTGGGAATGGGCGTGGATGTCATGGTTCCCAGTTGGGGCGGAATGCTCGCCGATGGCCGCACCTACCTCCAGAACGCGTGGTGGGTCAGCGTGTTTCCCGGTTTGACCCTCCTCCTTCTCGTTTTAGGGCTCAACCTTTTCGGCGATTGGCTGAGGGATCGACTGGATCCCACAGGCAGGACGGCAAAATGACGATACTTCAGGACAAAACCTTTCCCCGCACGCTCGATGAAATTGTCGCCCGATACAGCGCCGCTCCAGCCGACACCCGGCTCGAATTCTGGACCTTCGACGACGAGGCCCATCGCCGCGAGGCGGAGCGGGCGCTCGCCTCACGCCATGTGCGTGCCCGGATTCGAAGCGCCTACAAGCCTCTCGTGCACTACTTCCTCGAGGACGTGGACCGTTCTGGTCTCGCCAGCGTCGAGGTCACCTATCCAGCACATCCAGGCTACCCTCCCGACCGCTTCCTTCTGGAAGCGTACCCGCTCTCGGCGCTCTGGACCGATGTCGCCGTGAGTTTTAAGGCGGGCGACTCAAGCGTCGATGGCGATGGCGAGGACGGCATGGATCCCTTCACCTATATCGCGAAGCTAGCCTACGGCGACGGACGCGTCGAAACCCATCGGATATTCGTTCCCAACCGCTCCTATGTGGACCATATCGGCGAGACCTGCGTGACCTCCGCAGGCTGGGCGCGTCTGAGCTCCCCTGAGGGGACTAAAGAAGAGGAACATCTTCAGACGGAATACGAAGCGATCTACGCCGAGGCGCTGAAAGCGGTGGCCGACCATGAGTGGGGCGACGTCGAGCCGTTCTTCGACTCCCTTTCGCTCCGGGTTACTCTGCCCGTTGAAGACATTTCCCTGCCTTTCGGCGAGGAAGCCTTGAGTCTGAGGGAAGCCCTGCATGAGGAATTGTATTTTTCCATCCTCGAACTGTTCCAGAAAAAAACCGGACGACCTGTCAGCGACCGCAGGATAAAGCCGGGACAGGTGGTTCCCGAGATTCTGTATGGCGAAGTCCCCGCGCTAAGGATTGAGCTGAACCCACTCTCCGCCGAGGATATGAGCGGGAATCTCCAGGACCTGGAGACCGCGGAGCATCCGATTACCGCCGCCCAAGTGGCTTCGGAGCTTGCCCTTATCGAAGGCTTGCCTTTCCAGACTAAGTCTTATTCAGGCAGAGCGATCGCGGGAAAGTATCACAAGGGCAGCGACGCGGCGGTGATGATAAGCGGCGGCCAGCACGCGAATGAAACATCCGGCGTAATCGGGGCGCTTCTCGCCGCCCGCGAACTCGCCCGACGGCCTGGCGCGCACTTCGAGGTTTCGCCCCTGGAAAACCCCGACGGCTACGCCCTCCACAGACTTTTCTGCGTTGAAAATCCGAAGCACATGCATCATGCCGCCAGGTATACGGCCTTGGGCAACGATCTGGAGTACCAGGAAGAAGGCAGTCCCTATGAGAAGGCCATGCGCGTGGAAGCCCAACGCCTGACCGATGCCAGACTTCACATAAACCTCCATGGATACCCCTCCCACGAGTGGACGCGTCCCCTGTCCGGCTATATCCCCCGGGGTTTTCCCGCCTGGATGCTGCCGCACGGGTATTTTATGGTGCTGCGCCACCACGCTGCCTGGGCCGCGCCGGCGCGGGAATTCCTGGAACTCCTGACATCGCGTCTGGCGAAGGTGCCTGGTTTGCTCGAGTTTACGGAAAAGCAGCTCGCTGTGTATTCGCAATACGTGAAAAAGCCGCCGTTCCAGATCATCAACGGTTTCCCTTGTGATCTTTCCGTAAATGAGACTTCGTCTATACCGCTGCGGCTTATCACCGAGTACCCCGACGAGACTATCCACGGTGACGCTTTCATCGCCGGCCACAGAGCGCAGAAAGAAGCTACCCTGGCCGCCTATGAAATCTTCCAGGCCATGAACGCCAGAGGGATAACGATATGAACATCAAAGCGCCCGCGCCGGCCGCGCTGCTCACCGTCGAGGATCTGACGGTGGCCTTCGGTTCCACGCCGGTCGTGGAGAACCTGAACTTTTCCGTTTTCCCAGGGAGGACCCTCGGCGTCATAGGCGAATCCGGGTCAGGGAAATCCATGACAGCCTTGTCCATCATGCGGCTCGCCGACTTGATGGGCGCCCATTTCCCTTCGGGCCATATCCATTTCGAAGGCCAGGATGGCTCGACTGACCTCCTCTCCGCTTCGCAAAAAACGATGCGCGGGATACGCGGCAAAGAAATCTCGATGATTTTCCAGGAACCGATGACCAGCCTCGATCCCATTTTCACGGTGGGCGACCAGATCGCCGAAGCCTTGATCCTGCACAAAGGGATGGACATGAAATCAGCCCTGGCGGAAGCCAGGCGCCTCCTGGACATGGTGCGCCTGCCCGACGCGGGCGCCATGATCCGGCGCTTTCCCCACCAGCTTTCTGGCGGCATGCGCCAGCGCGTGATGATATCCATGGCCCTTGCCTGCGGACCCAAGCTCTTGATAGCGGACGAGCCTACCACTGCCCTGGATGTAACAATCCAGGCGCAGATCCTCGCCATCATGAGGGAGCTACAGCGCGAGCTTGGGATGGCGGTCATCTTCATCACTCACGACATGGGCGTAGTCGCCGAAATGGCGGACGATGTCGTTGTCATGAGGAAGGGCAAGAAAGTCGAGGAAGGGGCGGTGGGCGATATTTTCAGGAAGCCCGCCCATCCCTACACGCGCACGCTTTTGGCGGCTGTCCCCCGATTGGGCAGCATGACGGGAGAGATCCTTCCCAAAGTTTTCCCCATTCCGATGCTAGAGGGAGAGGACAGGCTCACTACGACAGCCAGCGCCTTCGACCAGCCGGACGCCGAACCCCACGATACCGCCCGCTTCGACCAGCCTCCGGTATTGTCGGTGAAGGATTTGGTGGTCCGTTTCGACGTAAAGAAGGATATCCTGGGCCGGGCCACGCACCGGGTTCACGCCGCCGAGAAAGTCAGCTTCGACATCTTCCCGGGGGAAACCCTGGCATTGGTGGGCGAAAGCGGCTCCGGAAAATCGACGATAGGCCGCGCCATCCAGCAATTGCAAGCGATCAACTCCGGCGACATTCGATTCAACGGGCGCGCCTTGGCTTCCATGGGAGTCGAAGGCCGGAGAAAGCTGCAGCAGGAGATCCAGTACATTTTCCAGGACCCCTTCGCTTCTCTGGACCCGAGGCAGACAGTGGGTTTCTCCATTTCCGAACCGCTGCGGGTGCACCATCTTCTGAAGGATGAAAAGAAAATACAGGAGAAGGTCGTGGCCCTTCTGGAAGATGTCGGCCTCCGCGCGGACTACGCCAAACGCTACCCCCATGAATTCTCAGGCGGCCAGAGGCAGCGCGTCTGCATAGCCCGCGCTCTCGCTTCCGGGCCGCAGCTCATCATCGCGGATGAAGCCCTCTCTTCGATGGATGTCTCCATCCAAGCCCAGATAATCAACCTCTTCATGAAACTGCAGAAGCGGCATGGCCTGGCGTACTTGTTCATAAGCCACGACATGGCGGTCGTGGAGCGCATGAGCCACAGGGTGGCTGTCCTCTATCTGGGCCAAATCGTCGAAATCGGCAGCCGGGCCCAAGTCTTCGGGAATCCTCAGCATCCCTATACCCGCAAACTGATGGAAGCCGTGCCGGTCACGGATCCGAGCCAGCGTCGCAGCCGCCCCATCTCCAATGAGGAAATTCCCTCCCCAATACGACGGAGGAATGATATGCCCGCGATCGTGCGTCTGCGCGAAGTGGCCGCGGGACACTTCGTGGCGGAAGCATAGGAGCGATCCATGACAATTGACCTGAATGCCGATGTCGGCGAAAGTTTTGGCGCTTATTCCATGGGGAACGACGCGGCGCTTCTCGAGCTCGTGAGTTCTGCGAATATAGCCTGCGGCGCCCACGCGGGAGATCCAACCGTCATGCAGAGAACCATAGCCAACGCCATCGCGGGCGGAGCGAGCCTCGGGGCGCATCCTGGCTACCCGGATATCCAGGGATTTGGGCGCCGATCCATGGCCATGTCCGAGTCGGAGGCATACGGCTGGGTGCTCTATCAGATAGGCGCGCTTCAAGCCTTCGCGAGGGCGGCCGGTTCCGCGCTGCGGCACGTCAAGCCGCATGGCGCGCTCTACAACGACGCAGCCAAAAACCCGGCGCTCGCCCGAGGGATCGCCCGCGCCGTGCGAGCCGCCGGAGGCGACCTCTGCCTAGTCGGCCTGCCCGACTGCGAAATGGAACGCGCCGCGAAAGCGGTCGGCATAGCCTACGCGAGGGAATTTTTCGCCGACCGGGCATACGAGGACGACGGTTCCCTGGTACCCCGATCGCGCGAGGGAGCGGTGCTCCACGACGAGGAGCTCTGCGTCCGCAGGGTGCTTCGGCTCATCGCGGAAGGAAGGGTCGAAACCATGAGCGGAAAAATAATCCCCATCAGCGCCGAGACTATCTGCCTGCATGGAGACAACGAGAAAGCGGTGGTTTTCGCCAGGCTTCTGGCGCAAGCACTGAAAGACAAGGGCGTCGAGATTCGCCCCTTCGTGCCGGCGGTCCCTGGCTGAATGGCTATGGATCCCGACTACGCCGTCTATCCTTTCGGCGATGCCGCTCTCATCGTCGAGACCGCCGATGAGATATCGGAATCGGCGTACAGGCGGATTCGGGGCCTGGCCGAAGCGGTCGCGAAAAGCCCCCCGGCGGCGCTGATCGAACTCATCCCCTCCTACCGCTCCCTCCTCGTGACCTACGATTCGCTTCTGGCCGACTACGCATCGATGGAAGGCGCGATCCTGAGCCTCATTTCGCGGGTCGGGGCCTTTGAGGAGCCCGCTCACGAGACGATACGTATTCCGGTCTGCTATGAAAGCCCCCACTGTCTGGATCTGGACGAGGTGGCGCGCCATGCCGGGCTGAAGCCCGAAGAAGTGGTTACGCTTCATTCCGCGAACGCCTACCTGGTCTATATGCTGGGTTTTACGCCTGGATTTCCCTATCTGGGAGGAATGTCGGAAAGGATAGCGACTCCACGCCGTCTCAGCCCCCGTACGAAGATTCCCGCAGGCTCCGTGGGTATCGCGGACAGGCAGACTGGCATTTATCCTATGGAAAGTCCCGGCGGCTGGAATATCATCGGCAGAACCCCGCTTTCCCTCTTCGATCATACTCGCGAGCCGCCGGCCCTGCTAAAAGCGGGACAATACATCCAGTTCTATCCGATACATTCGGATGAGTTCGACCGGATCGCCTCCGATGTCGGTCGCGGAGCTTGGTCGCCTGAAATCGAAACGACCCCGCGGGGCGAAGTATGACTGAAATCCTGGTGAAGTCTCCCGGCATACAGACAACCGTGCAGGACCTGGGGCGCTTCGGCTACCAATCCCTGGGCGTGCCTCCCTCCGGCGCGATGGATAGGGACGCGCTGGAAACGGCGAATCTCCTCGTCGGAAACCCAAGGGAGGAAGCCTGCCTGGAATGCGTCCTGGGCGGCGTGGAACTGGAATGCGGCGATTCCCTCGTCTTCGCCGTCTGCGGTGCGCCGATGGAACTGCGGATAAATGGAAAGCCGGCGCCCGGCTACGAGACGCTTCGCGCGAAGACCGGCGACGTAATCTCGCTCGGCATGGCCGAGCGCGGCCTCTGCGCTTACATCGCCTTCGCCGGAGGGCTCGCCATAGAGCCGGTGCTCAAGAGCCTTTCGACCTACTCGCGCGCCGGCTTTGGCGGCTGGTGCGGGCGGCTTCTTCGCGCGGGCGACAGAATTCCTTTGAGGGAAGGCTCTACGGTGCCATGCGACGCGGCGGCGCTCATCCGCTTCGTGCCCGAGGAACTGCGGCCGCGGTATTCCGCGGAGATTACCTTACGGGCCATTCGCTCGCACGAAGCCGCGAGGTTCGAGCCGGAATCCGTACATTGCTTTTTTTCGGAACCTTTTAATGTCTCGCCCAAGAGCGACAGGATGGGCTGCCGCCTGGAAGGGGCACGCCTCGCGCACAGCCGTGGCGCCGATATCCTTTCCTCGGGCGTCCAGACTGGAACGGTTCAGGTGCCCGGCGACGGTTTTCCAATCATCCTTCGCGTGGATCGCCAGACGACGGGCGGCTACGCGCGCATAGCGCATGTCATACAGGCCGACCTCCCTAAGCTGGGGCAGCTCCGTCCCGGCGACACTATACGGTTCGCGGAAACGACGGTGGAAGCGGCTCAGGAGGCGTGGAAAAAGCGGGAAGCGGCCATCGTCGGGTCGATTCGGGAAAAGACCGACCAGGCTCCCGTTGGGGGAACACGCCATTTCAATGTCATCGTCAACGGTATCGCGTACGATGTAATGTTGCGGGAAATTTAGGCATTAAAAGCGCTGGATAATCGATTCGATATCGCCTATTGAGGCACCTGCTTCAGCAGTTCGATGATCAACTTTCCATTTGGGGTCTTCCACGTTGTCCATCCATTCGCCGTCGTCCGAGATGGATTTACCTTGTTGATGCAACGGATCGCGGCGATGCTGGGCGAGTAGGTCCGACTATCGACCTCGATGCCGTCTTTTCTGACGATCCCTTCAAAGGGGGTTTTCGGTTGGCCTTTAGGACCATACCTGAAGTGGAGTCTGTCACCCTCAACCAAAAGCCCGGCGGCGAGAACCGACGAAAGGAGGCTGCCTGAGCTTGTACCCGAAAGGGTCAGTCCCGCAGGCTGCGCGCCGCTTACCATATTCGGTATGGCATCATCCGGCATGGTGTAGAGGATTCTCCCTTCCGCATCGATATATTTTTCGACTTTCCAGAGCTTTACGGTATAGGTTAGCGTCTGCGCCCATTGATCCAAATCGGCGGGGATATCGTCGATGGGGAGCGCGACGACCGGCTTTTTCCTCAGGATCGTATTCAATTTTCCATGAATATCGATCAGCTTGATTCCAAGTTCTTCGAGCGAATCCTGGAACTCGCTGTCGGATCCAATCATGGCGAGGCAGAGATCCACGATCTTCGCCTGGGCGCTGTCGGTGATGGTGGCCGTCAACTGCTTCGATATCTGCGGGGCGATATGCTGCCAAGTGCCATGGCCCGCCAGCTCGACCTCGATGATCGACCATTCCTCATCCTCAAAATCGACAACGATGCCATCGGGAATCGTCCCCGTTCCGCCGAGTGTGCTTATCTTTGTCTTCGGCAAAAGGAGGGCGTAATCGCCAAATATCTTCTTGAAATTATCGAGGACGATTCTCTCAATCTCCGCCTCGTTGTTAAAAGCCACGCGGGAATAGAAATGATAATCAGGAGTCAGTATCATTTTTGTTCTTCCTTTTGTTCATCGGACTCGCCCCAGACTCGCGCCAGAACAGCTTGGATTTTCTTCTCGAATCGAGCGATCAGCTCGCGGTTGGCGTCGACCAACTTCTGCTCGGCTTCGATCTCAGCGACGATGGCGCGCTGGGTGCAAATGGGTGGGAGAGGGATCTGCAAAGATCGAATAAATCCGAGAGGAATAAACTTTTGTGTTGAACCATTTGCTTGTCTATCAAATAGGCTTTGCATCTCAGCTGATGCAAGAACATTTTTAAGGAAACAGTTATTAATTTTTGAATTTTTATGGAACTTTATTAATGCAACGTTCTTAACCGCAAATTCAAAAGATGAATCTACAATCACAGGATTTCCAATTGTGCCAATCATAGGCATGAGAATGTCGCCATCGTCGACCTTTGATCTTTTATTGATTGCGTCTAGATCCTCTCGGCTGATTAAATTCACATCGGTAAAATCGATAAAACCGTTCTTTAGATTTCTTGAAGTGATAAGCGGGAATCCATTGAGACCATATTTAGGACTATCATGTGTGCCGTCTCGCACATCGCATATCTCTCCAAGTTCAGCCATTGTCCAGTTAGGGTCAATCGGAATATGGGGCAGATAGTTATCTACCACAGCCTGGGCCCCATCGATTACTTTCTGGTAACCCTCGATTTCGGCAATGATCTCTTTCTGCAACTCAAACGGTGGAAGAGGAATACTTATAGTCTTGAGAATGGCTATACTAAGGCCACTTCGTTCGGTATCGCCTGTGAGGGCGCGGATGTCTTTGTACATTTTTCGAAGTGCCCAGAAAACATATTCTGGAAGCGCATGGATAGGATCGATCGGTGTGATGGCAACGAGTGACTGATTACATGTTGCCTTCATACGCAGCATTGCGACTGTGCCACGCGTCTTACCCTGGCCATTCAGTGCGATGAGTATACTGTTCTCTGGAAGGTAACGAGCGTTCGAGTTTTTTACTCCTTTTTCTGTAATCCTTCGCTCACAGTCCCGGATTTCTCCTTTATGAATATCACCAGACACTAACCAAGGTATAATACCGTCGTTATAATACTCAGGTACCGTAGAAGTAGGAGTACCTCCTGTCATGAAAGTACAAAACTTACCTAGCGGTACGATAGGCCATTTACCACATGAAAGCCGATTTTTCTCCCTATACCTATCCATGCTCAGACTGTAGTCTCTTGCTGCTATATTTTTCTTCTCAACGCTAAATCCTAAAGTGGATTTGTAACCTGATTCTGGCTCACTATTTTGCAGGTACCACAAATATTCTGCGATCTCGGTACTAGCTTTTGGCAAATCATTCTTCTCAATTGCCCTTCTCTGTGCCCCCAGCCCATACCCATCGTTCTCCACTTTGAAGAATCCGATCGTCGAGGAACGCTTCGCCAGCTCCTTATCCAGAATGAGAATCGAGGTTTTGACGCCCGAGTAGGGATTGAAAACGCCGGCGGGCAAGGAGACGACGGCCACGAGATAGTCCTCGACGAGCATTTTGCGAAGCTGGACGTAGGCGCTCTGGCTCTGGAATATGATTCCCTCGGGTACGATGATGGCGGCCCGACCGTTGGGCTTGAGGTGCTCGGCCATATAGTCGACGAAGAGGACTTCGCTGCGCTTGGACTGCACGGAGAAGCGGTTGTGCGGCCGAATGCCGCCCTTCGGCGACATGAAAGGCGGATTGGCGAGAATGACGTCGGCATAATCGTTCCAGCGTTCCTGGCTGGTGAGGGTGTCGTATTCGTAGATATGCGGGTCGACGAAACCGTGGAGGTACATGTTGACGAGGGAGAGGCGGACCATATCCGGCGAGATGTCATAGCCTGTGAAGTTGCGCGCGAGCAATCCCTTCTCATCGGGCGTCAGAGTGCTCTCGCCTTTTTCATCCTTATTTGAGGCTAAGATATGTTTGTACGATGAGATGAGGAACCCCGCTGTGCCGCAGGCGGGGTCGAGAACCTTCTCGTCTTTTTTGGGATCGAGGATCTTCACCATGAAGTCGATGATGTGGCGGGGCGTGCGGAACTGGCCTGCGTCGCCCTGGGAGCCCAGCACTGAAAGCAGGTACTCGAAGGCGTCGCCCAGGCGCTCGGAGTGATCGTAGCTGAACTCGTCGATCACCTTGAGAAAGATGCGAAGCGTTTCCGGATCGCGGTAGGGTAGGTAGGCATTCTTGAAAATAGCGCGAAAAAGCGCTGGAACTCCCGGGTTCTCGGGCATCCGTGTGATGGCTTCGGCGTAGAGATTGAGTGTTTCATGGCCGCCCAAGCCTGAGCGCATGAGCTTGGCCCAGCCGTAGCGCGCGAAATCGCCAGCGAAGAAGCTGCGCAGGCCGCCCAACTCCTCGCTCTCCGCGTCCATGTCGTCCATGAACTTGTAAATGAGGGCTATGGTGATCTGTTCGACCTGGCTCTTGGGGTCAGGCACCTTGCCCACGAGGATGTCCCGCGCGCTGTCGATTCGTCGTTTTGTGTCGGTATCCAGCAATTGCTATTCCTTTAGTTGTTTCAGCGCAGGTGCTGCGATGAGTATCTTCATCTGACGGATGGCTATCTCGTTGAGACGAGTGATCCGTTCACTCTGGGGCAACCCCATTCGGATGAACTCGGCGTTCATGCCTTCAATATTGGCGAGGACGAGAAGCTGTTCAATAGACGCATAGTCCCGTATATTACCATCTTTGTCGAGATTTTTCTCGCGCCACTCTTTTGCTGTCTGCCCGAAAAGGGCGACGTTGAGTACATCAGCCTCGCTGGCGTACGTGATCGCGGCTCGCTCGGGAGATATCAAAGCCGGTATTAAAAGCTCTCTGATCGCGTCTGTGTGAATATGGTAATTCAATTTTGATAGAGTGCGGTTGAGATTCCACGAAAGAGATAAACGGCGGTTCTCATCCTCTTTCAAGCGTTGGAATTCCTTGATGAGGTAGAGCCTGAACTCCACCGATATCCATGACGCAAATTCGAACGCTATGTCTTTATGGGCATAGGTTCCACCATAGCGGCCGGTATTGGATACAATACCAATCGCTCCAGTTCTTTCTATCCACTGTTTTGGATTGATAGTGAAGCTGTTTAGCCCGGCGACAATTCTAATTCCGTCGAATTCGACGGAATTAAAACTGGGGTTATTGAGGCGCTCCCATATACCGAGGAACTCGATTGTATTTCGATTCCTGAGCCAGTTGCGAACGAGATCATCTGAACGTTCAGGATTCTTTGCTCGGCCTATATCTGTCAGGCTGATAAAATCATCGTTTTTCTGAGAAAACACGGCGATCGCCAAGCCTTGAACTTCCATAGTTGTCCTTTTCATATGTTCCTCCTACGCTATGAACGCGTTAAGAGGCACGTAATCCTTCACGTATTCGGGGACAAGGAGGCGGTATTTCGCTGGCACGGCCTTGAAATCCCGTGCCGAGAAGAGCGGATTGGTCGCCAGTTCGGTGTAGCGCCGCGATTCGATGATGTCGCGGACGCCGCCCGAGGTGATATAGGCTTTAAAATACGCCCTGATCGCGGGGATGGCGACCGCTTCCTCATCGCTCGGGTGGGCGTCGGCGACGAATTTCGCGAATTCCTCCTCCAGGAGTTCATCCTTGGACTTGAACCGGGGAATGAGGCCGAAGACTTTCTCGAGAATTTCGCGCAGCGTGAGGCGACGGTCCACGGCGGCGGCCTTCCTGAGCTTATCGAGGCTGTAATATTCCTCGGGCTTGTCGAAAACTTCCTTGTTGATGTAGTCGATTACCCTGTCCCACTGGCCTGTCGCCACGGTCGCGGCGATGAAATCGTTGGCCCTCACCACGTCCTCGAAGCGCTCGAAGAACATGCGGTCGATCTTCATTCCTTCGTAGCCGACTTTTCGCTCCTCGATGGTGGAAAGGATATCTTCGCCTGGGTGCGTATAAAGGCCGATGCGCTCGGAAAGCGAGGTTTCGTCGCTTTTGCGCTTCTTTTCGGTTTTAAGCGCGGGCAGCTTCAAGACTTCGTCGTAATCGAATTTCTCTTCGAAGTATTCGCAGTTGGCGAAGAAATCGAAAAGCTTGAAGGATTGTTTTTCGGGCTCGCGGACGGCTTCAGCCAAGGCCGGATCGAAAAGCTGTTCGAGAAAATTGTGTTTTCTTGTACCTCGCCCCTTGATCTGGATAAAATCCGTGGGTGAGAAAATGGGACGGAAAAGGCCGAGATTTAGGATATCCGTGCAGTCGTAGCCAGTCGTCATCATGCCTACTGTCACGCAGACGCGCGCCTTGCTGGTTTTATAGGAAGCGATGAAGTTGCACGATCCAAGGAGGTTGTTGTTCTTGTCGGTGAAATTGATCGTGAACTGCTGGGCGTTGGCGATCTGCGAAGTCACCTGGACGGCGAAATCCGAATGATACTTGCCGGGATACATACGATCGGCCATCTGGTTTAGGACTTGAGTGAGCTTCGCCGCATGGTTCTGGCTGACGGCGAAAATGATGGATTTCCCGACTTCGGCGCTCACCGGATCGCGCAGGGCGTGTTCGAGGAAGGTTTTGCAGAAGAGCTGGTTCGTCGCGTCAGAAAAGAACTTCTTCTCGAATTCGCTTTGCTTGTAGGCTTCTTCCTTGTCTTCTCCGTTTTCGTCGGTAAAGGAAGCCACGAAACCTTGTTCCGAAAGAAGCTCAGTGGTTATTTCGGTGCGGGCGTCCACGACGGTCGGATTGATGAGATAGCCGTCCTTGACGCCGTCGAGCAGCGAATAACGAAACGTTGGCTGGCCGCTCTCGCAGCCGAAGGTTTTATAGGTGTCGAGAAGAAGGCGCCGCTCGGCTTCCCGCGGATCGCGCGAGCCGGGGTTCGAGCCTTTGAAACGTTTGAGGTAGTCGCGTGGCGTGGCGGTGAGGCCGAGCTTATACCCGACGAAGTATTCGAAGACAGCCCGGGCGTTGCCGCCAATCGAGCGGTGCGCCTCGTCCGAAATGACGAGGTCGAAATCGGTAGGCGAGAAGAGCCGCTGATACTTATTGTCGAAGAGGAGGGATTGGACGGTCGTGACCACTATTTCCGCTCTACGCCACTCGTCACGGTTCTCCTTGTAGATGACCGTGCTGAAGTCGTTTGATAGATAGTCTACAAAGTTTTTCCACGCCTGGTCTTCCAGTTCCAATCGGTCGACAAGAAAGAGGACACGGCTCGCATTGCCTGATTTTAGAAAGAGCTTGATGACGGCGGCCGCCGTGAGGGTCTTGCCTGTACCGGTGGCCATCTCGAAGAGAAACCGATCGGCGCCTTTTCCCACGCCGCGCTGGAGGGCGTGGATAGCTTCGAGCTGGTAGGGTCTCAGGAAACGCAGTTTCGCGGTCTTGATGTAGGCCGGCCGCTCCGCCTCAAGGAGCCAGCCCGCTTCGGCTTTATAGGTTGGTCTCTGCGTCAAGGCAATGAAGTCGTCTACAACCTTCGTTTCGACGAGTTTTTTGGGGTCGGGCTCGACTTTGCGATAGATGGCCGCCGATTGGGGCGTGGGAAAGCTAGTGATGAGGTAGGGATTGCCGCGTTCCAGGTCCCAGAAATAGTGCAGGTTGCCGTTGGAAAGGATAATAAAACGGCAATTTAGGTTCCGCGCATAGCTGCGCGCCTGTTCCTTGCCGACAAGAGGGTTTTTATCCTCGGATTTGGCTTCCAGAACAATGAGGGGGAAGTTTTTATCGTCAAGAAGAAGGAAGTCGATAAAACCCTTGTGAACTTTCTCGAAATTATGCCCGAGATTGTCGAGATCCCGTTCTTTTATTTTAACGCCGAGTTCGAGGCTGATATTCGCCGCTTTTTCGCCTTCGGAAAAAAACCGCCAGCCTGTCGCCTCAAGCAATTTGTTGATCTTGATTCGAGCCGTCGCTTCTTTTAAGATCATTTTCCCTCATCTTCTCATTTTTACATTGGCAGTATAACACTCAATGGAGATGGGGCATAGGAAAATATGCGGCAAGCTGCCGCATAAGGCCATGATGAAACGGGATCCCTCTTGCTCAGCCCCTGCGTTTCGGCGACACTGGTCGCGATATACATCACTTAGCGGAGCGATAATGGAAATACTCGTCGCCATCAAACAAGTGCCGGATACCGATAAGGTGAAGATGGACCCCGTGACGGGGACCATGGTTCGCGAGGGGGTGGACACCATCGTCAATCCTCTCGACCTCTACGCCATCGAACTGGCCATACGACTCAAGGAAAAACACGGAGGGCGGGTGACCGCCTTCACCATGGGGCCGCCAGCGGCCGACAAGGCCCTCAAGGAAGCGATGGCCATGGGCTGCGACGCCGGTGTCCTCGTCACCGACAGGGCGTTTTCGGGCTCGGATACCTGGGCCACGTCCTACGCGCTTTCGCGCGCTGTCGCGAAGATGGGCCCCTACGATCTTATCCTCGCGGGGGAGAGGGCCACCGACGGCGATACCGGGCAAGTAGGTCCCTGCATGGCGGCCTGGCTCGACATTCCCGTCCTCACCTACGTGGGGTCGATCGAATCCTCGGACGAAAGCGGCACCGTGGCGCCGAACATAATTGCGCGGCGACTTGTCGAGGAAGGCTACCAGCGCGTGCGGGTGGACCTGCCCTGCCTTCTCACCGTCGTAAAGGAAGTGGCGAATCCGAGGCTGCCGACGCTGCGCGGCAAGAAATTCGCCCGCCAGGCGAAAATCACCGTCTATACGGCGGCCGATCTCGACGCCGAGCCGGCGTATCTGGGTTTGAAGGGCTCCCCCACGAAGGTTTCCAAGATTTTCTACCCGAAGGTGACGAGGGGCGGAGAGACCGTGAAGGCCGCCGACGAGGCGGGCGTGGATTTGGCCGTGGAGCGGCTCGTGGACTTCCTCGCAGAGCGCGATCTGGTCGATTCGCGCGGTCCCATCGGCGCGCGCGCCGTCGTAGAGGGGCGCTGAGATGGCGGAAATGAACAACACTGAAACGAATAACGTATGGACGATCGCGGAACAGTCGGGCGGACGGCTTAAGAATGTGTCTTTCGAGCTCCTGGCCCGCGGCAGGCATCTGGCCGACAAGCTGGGCGTCAAGCTCGTCTCGGTGGTCCTGGTCGACGAGATAAGTGATGAAACGTTGCGCGAACTCATCGAGCGTGGGGCGGACGAAGTCCTCTGCGTCGCGGATCCGGCTCTGGCCGATTTCGTATGCGAGACCTTCGCGAAAGCTCTCGTGGCCCTCGCGAGGGAACGCAGGCCGCAGATCATCCTCGCGGCGGCGACGAGTTCGGGGCGGACGCTGATGCCGCACATCGCGGTGACGCTGCACGCGGGGCTCACGGCGGACTGCACCGAACTCGACATCGAGGAAGGCACGGGTCTTCTTTTGCAGACGCGGCCGGCAATCGGCGGCAACATCATGGCGACGATAAAGACGCCCGACCATAAGCCGCAGATGTCGACGGTGCGGCCGAAATCGGCCAAGGCGCTCGAACGCGACGCCTGCCGGAGCGGAAGCGTCGAGCGGTTAGCGCTCGATCAGTCCTTCGTCGAGAAGCGCGTTGAGGTGCTCGGGCTCGAGCGCGATGTCGAGGGCTTTGAGAACATAGAGGAAGCGGCCATCGTCGTTTCGGGAGGGCGCGGTCTCAAGAAGGCGGAAAACTTCAGACTCCTGCGCGATCTGGCCGACGTTCTGGGCGGCGCCGTCGGGGCGAGTCGCGAGGCCGTGGACAGGGGCTGGATTTCTTATCCCCATCAGGTAGGCCTTTCAGGCAAGACCATTTCGCCGCGCCTCTACGTATGCGTGGGCGTATCGGGCGCCATCCAGCATCTGGCGGGCATCAAGACGGCTGAAACCATCGTGTCGATCAACGGCGACCCCGAAGCGCCCATACACAAGTTGGCCGATTTCGCCGTGGTGGGCGATCTCTTCGAGATAGTGCCTAAGCTCACGGCGGCATTGAAGCGGCGCGCTGCCGAAGATGAAAAGCCGACGAACGAGGAGGCCTGCTCATGAAATACGCCAAAGTGAACGAGGCTGTCGTCGCCGAACTTAAAACTCTTCTCGGAGCGCGCAACGTCATTGCCGACGAAGAGCGCATGGAAGCCTATTCGCACGACGAGACATCTGCCGAGGAATACGGCCACATGCCCGACGTCGTGGTCACGCCGACCTCGACAGCCCAGGTGGCTGAGGTGGTCAAGCTGGCGAACAGGCAACGCCTTCCCCTCACGCCGCGCGGCGCGGGCTCAGGCCTCTCCGGCGGCGCCATCCCCGTCTTCGGCGGCATCGTCCTCTCCCTCGAAAAGATGAACAAGGTGATCGAGATCGATTACGCCAACATGACGATGACCGTCGAGACCGGCATCGTGACGAACGAGATCAACAATCTCGTCAAGGAGAAGGGCCTTTTCTACGCCGGATATCCCATGAGCCTCGAGACCTGCTTCCTCGGCGGCAACATCGCCGAGAACGCGGGCGGCGGAAAGGCCGTGAAATACGGCGTCACCTCGCGCTACATCATGGGCGTCGAGCTCGTGACGCCGACGGGCGAGGTGGTCTGGCTGGGCGGCAAGCTCTCCAAGGACGTCACGGGCTACGACCTCACCCACCTCATCGTCGGCTCGGAAGGGACCCTCGGCATCGTCACGACCGCCATCATAAAGCTGATTGGGTTGCCGAAGGCGAAGTCTGACCTTCTCGTCCTCTTCAAGACCCCGGCCGAGGCCATAGCCTGCGTGCCCGAAATCATCGCGAAGGGCACGATCCCCACAAGCATGGAATTCATGGACAAGCTTTCGGTGGAAACCTCCTGCCAATACCTCAACGAGAGTCTGCCCTACGAATCCTGCGGGGCCATGCTCCTCATCGAGATGGACGGCTCCGACAGCGAGCGCGTCGACGCCGACGCGGAACTCGTGGGCGACCTCTGTATGGAAAAGGGCGCCATCGAAGTGTACATGGCCGACAACCGCACCACTCAGGAACGCGTCTGGAGCGTGCGCAGGAACATAGCCGAAGCCTTCAAGGTGAAATGCCCGATCCAGAGCCTCGAGGACATCGTCGTCCCGACGGCCTCGATACCCGACATCATCCCCGAGCTCGATCGCATATCGTCGAAATATGGCATTTCCATTCCCTGTTACGGCCACGCGGGCGACGGCAATCTCCACGCGACCCTGGTGAAGGATCCCGCGATGTCCATGGAGGCCTGGAAGGCCGCCGAACCGAAAGCCCTGGAGGACCTCTACGCCGTCGTCACGAAGCTGGGCGGCAAGATCTCGGGCGAGCACGGCATAGGCCTGAAGCGGAAAAAATACATGGCCGAATTCATGAGCCCCGTCGAGATGGGCCTCATCAAGGCGATAAAGAAGGCCTGGGATCCCAACGGCATCATGAATCCCGGCAAGCTTTTCGACCAGGACTGAGCATGAAGATTGAGATACCCTTCGAGACGGGACCTGTGGCGGCAGAGCTGCCCGACGGAAGCGAGGTTCTAAGGATGAGGGAGTGCCGGCCTCTCGCCGAGCCGGGCGAAGCCATCCGCGCGGCGCTCGCGGCGCCTATTGGTTCGGAGCCGCTGGCCGAGATCGCGAGGCGAGCGCGCGGGAGCCGGGATAGTGCCAAGGCCTGCGTCGTGGTCTCCGACAAGACACGGCCAGTGCCTTACAGAGGGCCTGACGGCCTTCTTCTCCCCATACTCGAAACGCTGCGCGCCCAGGGCTTCGCCTCGCGCGACATCACCATACTCGTCGCCTGCGGAATGCACTCGGGGATGAGCCGCGAAGAGCTGGAGCGTATGCTCGGACCGGAACCCTTCGCCCTCGGAATCGCCGTCGTCAACCACGACTGCCGCGATGCGTCCTCGCTCGTCCAGGTCGGCGTCACCGCCCGCGGGACAGAGGCTCTCGTCAATCGCCTCTATGTCGGAGCCGACCTCAAGATACTCACCGGTCTCGTCGAGAGCCATTTCATGGCTGGCGCCTCGGGCGGGCGGAAATCCATTTGCCCGGGCCTCCTGGGCGAGGAAGGCACCCGCGTTTTCCACGGCCCAGCCCTCATGTCCCATCCGAACACGAGAGACCTTCTCATCGAGGGAAATCCCGTCCACGAGGAATCGCTCGCCGTGGCCAGGCTCGCCGGCGCCGATTTCATCGCCAACGTCACCGTGGACTCGCGGTTCAGGGCGACGGGAATCTTCTGCGGAGCCCTCGAGGCCGCGCACGCCGCCGCCGTGGCGCATCTGCGCGAAAGCGTCGGCATTCCCGTCGAAAAGCCCTACGACCTCGTCGTGACCCACGGCGGCTTCGTCGCGCAGAACCACTACCAGGCTGCCAAGGCCGGGGTGGCGGCGCTCGGCGCCCTGCCGCCCTCGGGCGGAAGCCTTCTCCTCGTCGCCGACAACAGGGACGCCGAGCCCATAGGCTCGGACGGCTACAGGACGGCGCTCGCCCTGCTCAAGGCCATCGGGCCGGAAGCCCTCGACCGCCTCCTGGCCTCGCCCGATTGGCATTTCCTCCTGGATCAGTGGGAAGCGCAGATGTGGGGCAAGGTATTCAAGAGGGTGACGATGGACGACTTCGTGTATTTCGCGCCGCAGCTCGGACCCGGCGACAGGCGGATCGTGCCCGGAATCGATGGCGCGAATCTTGCTTTCCCGGCGGCCGCCGGGAAAGCCGCCGAAGCCTCTCGCGCGGGCGCCAATGCCGCAGCCGGCGTCGTACGGGCCGCCGTCGCCCGGTTCCTCGCGCGTCGCGGCGCGACCGAGTCCGACGTGGCCGCCGGCAAGGTCAGGATCGCCTGGCTCGTCGACGGACCTTACGGTATTCCTTTTCGCCGGTAAGCCTTGGGACTCGAGCCGAAGTGGCGCCTGAAGGCCCTGCTGAAATTCTTCGGATTGGAATAACCCAGCTCGACGCTCACCTCGGTGACGCGCATCCCTCTTTCCGTTATAAGTCGGGCAGCCTTCTCCATGCGCATGGCCGCGATAGTGTTGGAAAATGAACTGCCCGACTTTTCGCGGAACCAGGTCGAGAAATAGGTCGGATTCATCCTCGCGGCGCTCGCCGCGCTCTTGAGGCAGGCGTCGCCGATGTTGCCGCGCAGATAAGCGAAAACGTCGGCCAGAACGGGATCGAGGGACGCGGATTTCTGCGCGCGTTCGGCATCCAGCTCCCTGGCCACCGAAGCGAAAATCGAACGGAACTCCTCGTCCGAAGGCGGCTTGACGAGATAGCCGCGCACGCCGTAGCGGAAGGCCTCCTGCGCATATTCGAATTTCCTGTACGCGCTGAGGAACACCACTTTCACGAAGGGATGCTCAGCGGCGAGCCAGGCGGCGAACTCCAACCCCGATTCCCCCGGCATCTTGATGTCGCAGAGCACTGCTTCCACGCCTTCGCTCTCGACGACGGCTCTCGCCTCGCCTACGCAGGAGGCCCGGGCGGCTACCACGAAGCCCAGTTCGGTCCAGGGGTAGTAGGCGGCCAGCGCTGAGCGGATTTCTGCTTCGTCATCTACGATGAGAACCCTGTACATGGGGCGATGATATGTCCGCCCCGCCGGGCGGTCAAGTTTGCCCCGCGGCTTTTCCCGCCGCCTACCTGAAGAAATGATACCATGTACGAAGATTATGTTCCTTTGCCGCCTGTTCGGGCGGGTATAAACTCTTCTGTCATCATAAAATTCTCCGTGGAGGCATGTATGAAACGTAAGCTCGTCGCCCTGCTCTGCCTTGCTTTGATCGCCGTCGCCGGCGTCTTCGCCCAAAACAAGAAAGTGGAGCTCAAGATCGCCTGGTGGGGCTCGCAAGTCCGCCACGAGGCGACCATCAAAGTCATCGAAATGTACGAGAAGCTCAACCCGAACGTTCATATCACCTATGAGTTCGCCGGATTCGATGATTTCTGGACCAAGATGACCACCATGGCCGCCGGCGGCCAGCTACCCGACATCATGCAGCAGGACTACGCTCGCATCACCGAGTGGCAGAGCCGCAAGCTTCTGGAGCCCCTCGATTCCTATGTCACGTCCAAGGTTCTCGATCTCTCCGACGTCGCCAAGCCCATCATCGAGTCTGGCTCGATCGACGGCAAACTCTACGCCGTCAGCCTCGGATCCAACTCCTATTCGATGGTTCTCGACGTGGACGCTTTCAAGAAAGCCGGCGTTCCGCTTCCCGCCCAGGACTGGACCTGGGACGATATGGAAAAAATCGCCCTCCAAATCCATGAGAAGCTCGGCATCTACGGCATCGGCGGCGGCTTCGAAGTCGACGAGCTGGCGTGGAAATCCGTCTACCTCTCCGACGGCCAGTATCTCTACGCGCCCGACGGCAAGTCCCTGGCCTACAAGGACGATACCCTTCTCGTGAACAATCTCAAGATGCTCCAGCGCCTCATCAAGGCCGGCGCGGCGCCCACCTATCAGGAATACATGGCCACCTTCGGCGGCACGGTCGGCAACATCCAGATGGACGCCATCGTGACCGGCAAATCGGCCATCGAGGCCGTATGGTCCAACCAGGTCGTCGCCGTCGCCACGGCGGCCGGTCCCGGAAGGAATTTCGCCGTCGTGCACCTGCCCCGTCTCAAGAAGGGCGGACAGGCCGGCAACTTCCTGAAACCCTCCCAGTTCTTCTCCGTCACCTCCCAGTCCAAGAACAAGATCGAAGCGGCGAAGTTCCTGAGCTTCTTCACCAACTCCATCGAAGCCAACCTCATCCTCAACGCCGAGCGCGGCGTGCCCGTCGCCGGCAAGGTGCGTGACGCCCTCAAGGCGACCGTGTCGCCGGTGGTGAAGACGGTATTCGAGTACCTGGACCGTGTCGCCAAGGACGCGGCGCCCACGCCCCCGCCCGAACCCGCCCGCCACGCTGAGATCAGGGCCAACGTCTATGTCCCCCTCATCAGGGAACAGGTTTTCTACGGCGTGCTGACCGCCGAGGAAGCCGCCAAGCAGCTGCGCATCCAGGCCACCGAGATCCTCAAGAGAAAATAGCGCCGCTTTTCCGGAACAGAGCGGCCCGGGCGCCCGCCTCGGCCGCTCCGCTTCCATCGCGCCGAAAATCCAAGTCAAGGAGCCATCCATGAAAACGCCCAGCGGCCGGACCGGACAATCCGGCCAGCGTGGATCCAACAATCTTGCCGGCTACCTTTTCATAGGACCCTGGCTCTTCGGTTTCATCGCCCTGACGGTGATCCCCATCGCCGCGAGCTTTATCTTCTCCTTCACCGACTACGACATCCTCTCGCCGCCACGCTGGGTCGGCGTACAGAACTTCAAGAAAATGTTTTTCCAGGATCCGCGGTACTGGAAGTCGGTGAAGGCCACGGTCTACTACGCCCTCACGGCCGTTCCCCTCCGCCTCATCGTGGCCCTGGCCGTCGCCATGCTCCTCAACGTCAAAAGGCGGGGCGTGGCTTTCTACAGGGCGTTATTTTACGCGCCGTCGGTGGTGGGTGACTCGATCGCCGTGGCCGTCATGTGGCGCCAGATTTTCGGCGGCGAAGGCCTCGTCAACGCCTTTCTTCGTCTTCTTGGCCTGCCGGGCAAGAGACTCTGGCTCGCCGACCCCAAATTCGCCATCTGGACCCTCATCATCCTCGCCGCCTGGCAGTTCGGATCGGCCATGCTCATCTTCCTGGCCGGGCTCAAGCAGATTCCCTATGAATTCTACGAATCGGCAGACATGGACGGGGCGGGACCTGTCAGGAAGTTCTTTTCCATCACGCTGCCCCAGCTGACGCCGATCATCCTTTTCAACCTGGTGATGCAGACCATCAACGGGCTGATCGTCTTCACCCCGGCTCTCGTCATCACCAACGGCCAGCCGCTGGATACCACCAACTTCTACGCCCTCTACCTCTACAGGAGGGGCTTCGAAAACTTCCAGATGGGCTACGCTTCAGGCATGGCCTGGGTGCTCATGCTCGTGACCGCCCTCCTCACCCTGCTCATTTTCAAGACCTCGTCACGTTGGGTTTTCTACGAATCGGAGGGCAAATGAAAGCGCAAACATCGGCCCGCAAGGCAACAAGGACCCTCGTCTTCCATCTTTTCGCTTCTTTCCTGGGCATCGCGATGATCTACCCCATCCTCTGGCTCGCCGCTTCGTCATTCAAAGGGCCGTCTGAAATCTGGCGCAAGATCTATTCCCTCATTCCCGAAAACCCGACCTTCATCAACTACGTGAACGGATGGAAGGGCTTCGGCGGCACCTCCTTCGCCGTGTACTACCGCAATTCGATCGTCTATACCGTGCTGGCCGTCATTTTCACCATAGTCTCTTCGGCCCTGGTGGGCTTCGGCTTCGCGCGCATCCGCTTCAGGGGCAAGAACTTTCTTTTCGCCTGCATGCTCGTCACCATGATGATCCCGCCCCAAATCCAGATCATTCCCCAGTACATCGTTTTCAGCAAGATCGGCTGGGTGAACAGCTATCTGCCTCTCGTCGTCCCCAGGCTTTTCGGCCAAGCCTTCTTCGTTTTCATGTTCGTGCAGTTCCTGCGCGGCATCCCCCGGGAACTGGACGAGGCGGCGGAAATCGATGGCTGCGGCCTCGGGCGCATATTCGTGTCGGTCCATCTCCCTCTCCTGAAGCCCGTGCTCTTCACCGCGTCGATCTTCTCATTTTATTGGACATGGAACGACTTTTTCTCGCCCCTGATCTATCTAAACGACCCTAAGCGCTATACCCTGTCCGTCGCGCTACGTTCTTTCGCCGACCCGTCGGGGCTGACGGACTGGGGCGCCATTTTCGCCATGTCTTTCCTAAGCATCCTCCCCGTGATAGCCTTGTTCATCGCGTTCCAGCGCTTCCTGGTGCAGGGCATCGCCACCACCGGGCTGAAGGGCTGAACCGCGGGAAACGCCGCACCGGGCGCCGCGCGGACCATTGCCCGAACAGGGCGCCGCGCCATAAGGAGTTTACACCATGGGCAATCCGCTGGATTCCATAAACCGCGCCGAACTGGAAAGCACGATAGACCTCGTCGTCGACCGAACCCTCGCCATGGATTTTCGCTGGGACTGGCCGGGCGGCGTGGCTTTTTACGGCGTGGGCCAGGCTTGGCGGGCGACGGGCAAGATCGAGTACATGGAAAAGCTCGCCGCCTGGGTGGACGGCTACATGGAACTCGGCCTCCCTCCCTTCATGATCAACGCGATGGCCATGGGCCATTGCCTGCTTGATCTGCACGACGCGACGGGCGACAAGAAATACCTCGCCCTCGCCGAAAAGAAGATCGCGTATCTAAAAAAGGACGCCCTCCGCTTCGGCGACGGGGTGCTCCAGCACACGGTTTCCGCCGGCAACGACTTTCCGGGCCAGGCTTGGGCGGACACGCTTTTCATGGCCGCGCTCTTCATGCTGCGCGCAGGGATGAAGCTGGGCGACAAGGAGCTCGTGGCCGACGCCTTGGCCCAGTATGGCTGGCACGAGGAGTTCCTCCAGGACCCGGAGACCGACCTCTATTTCCACGCCTACGACGACAGGACGAAAAGCCACCTCTCAGGCCAGCGCTGGGCGCGGGCCAACGCCTGGGCGGCCTACACGATGGCCAGCGCGCTCAAGCAGATAAACTACATGTATCCGGAGTTCATGGCCATCGACGGCTCCCTCCGCGACCAGCTCGCCGCGCTCGCGCGCCTGCAGGGCGAGTCGGGGCTCTGGCACACCATCCTGGACGATTCCCGCTCCTACGAGGAAGTGTCGGCCTCGGCCGGAATCGGCGCCGCGATGGTGCTCTACGACTATCCGCTCCACGCCGCGCGCGCGGCGAAAGCATATGCCGGCCTATTGGCCAACATCGACCTGAAAGGCGGCGTGCGGAACGTGTCCGCGGGCACGGCCGTCATGGCGAGCGTGGAGGATTACTGCCGCGTGCCCAAAAAGCGCCTGCAGGGCTGGGGCCAGGGACTGGCCCTCAGCTTCCTCTCCGCCCTCCTCGATAGGGCAAAATCCGAAGAAAAGGCGCAAGGAGCGAAAAAATGAACGAAACTGAACATTTAAGCAACGATATGGACGCCCTCGACCTCACCATAGCCTACATCGGCGGCGGATCGCGCGGCTGGGCCTGGACACTCATGGCCGATTTGGCCGCCGAGCCTGCCCTGCGCGGAATCCTTCGTCTCTACGATATCGAAAAGCCAGCGGCCGAAACCAATGCCCGCATAGGAAACGCGCTCTCCTCGAGAGATGACGCGGTCGGGAAATGGCGCTACGAAGTGGCGGACAGCCTGGCTTCGGCCCTGCGCGGCGCCGATGTCATCGTCGCTTCCATCCTGCCAGGCGGCTTCGAGGAGATGGCCTCCGACGTGCACGCGCCGGAAGTCCTGGGCATCTACCAGTCGGTGGGCGACACGGCCGGTCCCGGCGGCCTCTTGAGGGCGTTGCGGACCATCCCCATGTATCAGGTGATCGCCGAGGCGGTGCGGGACTATTGCCCAGACGCCTGGGTCGTCAACTACACGAACCCCATGGCGCTTTGCCTGCGTACTCTCTACGAGACATTCCCCGGCATCAAGGCCTTCGGCTGCTGCCACGAAGTGTTCGGCACGCGCAAACTCCTTGCCGAAGTCGTTCGCGCGCGACTCGGGGCTTCCCTGCCCGGAGCTGCCGCCGCCGCGATGGCCGATATCGAAGTGAACGTTCTCGGCATAAACCATTTCACCTGGCTGGACGTCGCCTCCTACAAGGGCGTGGACCTTTTCCCGGAGTACCGGGCTTTCGCGGACGAGCATTTCGAGGAAGGCTACGAAGGCGCCGAGCACGGCGGCTGGCTCAATTCCCACTTCGATTCGGGCGAGCGCGTCAAGTTCGACCTCTTCAGACGTTACGGACTGATCGCCGCCGCCGGCGACCGCCACCTGGCCGAGTTCATGCCCGGGCGATTCTACCTGCGCGATCCCGAGACGGTCCGCTCATGGAAATTCTCCCTCACGCCGGTGTCCTGGAGAATCCAGAACGCGGCGAAGCTGCGGCAGAAAGCCGCGCGCCTGGCTTCGGGCGAGGAACGTTTCGAGCTTGGAAAATCGGGAGAGGAAGGCGTCAAGCTGATCAAGGCTGTCTTCGGCCTGGGTTCCTTCGTAAGCAACGTCAATCTTCCGAACCGAGGTCAGGTCGCCGGCCTGCCGCTCGGCGCTGTCGTGGAAACCAACGCCCTTTTCTCCCGCGACTCAGTCCGCCCCGTCCTCGCGGGCTCGCTTCCCCCGGCCATAGTGGCACTCACCGCCCCCCATGCCCTGGCCCAGGAAACCATCCTCCGCGCGGCCCTCGCCCGCGATGCCTGGGCGGCCTTCCCGGCCTTCGTCGCCGACCCGCTCATGACGGCTCAACCCGCCGACGCCGAGCGGCTCTACGCGAAAATGCTGGATGCCACGAAGGCCTATCTTCCCGATTGGAAGCTCTAGCGACCCCCGCATAGTGCCGGTCTCGCCGCCTTCATTCTCGATACGAAAACCCTCTGGGATAAGCGCTATCCCAATAGCAAACTTGACACGCGACGCATTGGCAATTAAGCTGTAGCAACGCTGTAATTCATACGACGGAAAAGGAATCGTCCCTGTATTCTGTCAGCCGATTTGGGGAAAAATCAAACATGATCAAGAAAGAACCTACTTCGCGACAACTTCAGGCAGACAGAACTCGGACACTCCTTTATTCCATCGCCGTCTCCCTTATGGAAAAGCAGGGATTCTCGAATACGACAATCGAGCAGATCGCCACCAAGGCGGGAGTATCGATCGGCACCTTCTATCATTACTTCAATTCGAAGGAAGAAATATTCTACGATATTTTCAAGAAGGCTGACGAATATTTCGAAACGATAGTGGCTCCCGCGCTGTATAGCGCCGACACGACCGGCCTGTCCGTTTTCGAGCAGGTGATCACCTTTTTCAGGTACTACGCGCACTACAATCTGAACCGCGGTTTAGCGAACATAACCCAGCTCTACAATACGAAGAACAAGATCTTCGTGAAAAAAGGCAGGTTCATGCAGGAACTGCTGATGCAGGTGCTCGCCAAGGGGATGGAGCGGGGCGAGTTTTCGAGTGAGTTATCACCGGATGAAGCCACCGACTACCTCTTTGTCGTCGCCAGGGGCATCGTTTACGACTGGTGCATCCATGAGGGTACCTACGATCTGGAACAGAAGATGGAATCCTATATGAGGACACTGCTGAGGATCATGGAACCCCGCGGTCCAGCGGCAAAGCAGCGCTAAGGCGCAGATTTTCCAATAAAATGGGCTGTCAAGGAACTTTTTCCTCAACAGCCCCGATCTAAACCTGCGGTTTTACGGTCTGGCGTCTATTTCCCGTACTTCTTCCAATGCTCTCCGAAAATCTTGTTCTCGTCGGGAACGACGGGCGGAATCGGCATCGAGACCCAGGTCGTGTTCAGGAAGTGCTTCCAGTGCACGTTCTCGTTCACGATGTTGCCGCCCCAGGTGCCGCAGCCGAGGGTAAGGCCGAAGGGCATCCCGTTGTCGTAGTTGCCCGAGTTGCCGAAGGGCTGGGTCTGGCGGACCATGACGCGGCTCACCCTCGCCCTCGTGGCGAGTTCAACCATGTGGGCGTCGTTCGTCGTGTGGATCCCGCAGGAGTGGCCGTAGCCCGAATACCGGGTTATGTCGCGCACCAGGCAGATCGCCTCCTCGAATTCCCCGTACTTCCACACCGTGAGCACCGGCGAGAGCTTCTCGCCGGAGAACATGTCGGCGGGACCCACTGCCTCGCCCAGCACCATGAGGAAGCTCACGTCAGGCTTTACCGCGATCTTCGCGAGGGCGGCGATCTTCTGCGCGTGCTGGCCTACGTGATCCCTGCCCATGTGCAGGCCATCGGGCCACATAAGCGAGCGAAGCCGCGCCTTTTCCTCGGGACTGCAGAGGTGTCCTCCGAGCTCCTGGAAGTGCTTCATCATCGTGTCGTAGATCGACGACTGCAGGATCACCGAGTTTTCCGAGGAGCAGGAGGTGGCGTTGTCGAAGATTTTCCCGTTCCTGATCTTGGTGGCCGCGTCCAGAAGGTTGGCCGTCTCGTCCACCACCACGGTGGAGTTGCCGGCGCCCACGCCGTAGGCCGGTTTGCCCGAGGAGTAGGCCACCTTCACCAGGGGTCCGCCCCCTGTCGCTATCACGAGGTCCACGCTCCGCATGAGTTCCTGCGAGAGCTCGATCGTCGGTTCCTTGATGTTGAGGACGAGGTCTTCCGGTGCCCCGACCTTTCTCAAGCCTTCGCGCATATAGTTCGCCGTCAGATCGCAGGATTTCTTCGCCTTGGGATGGGGCGCGAAGATCACCGCGTTCCGGCACTTCAATATGGGCAGGCCGTTGCAGGCTATCGTCGAGGTTGCGTTCGTCACCGGGGTGAGGGCCCCGATCACGCCTATGGGCTTGGCGATCTTGAGGAGGCCCTTCTCTTTGTTCTCCTCGATGACGCCCACGGTCTTAAGCCCGCAGAGGTCACGGAGCGTGCCCAGGGTCTTCTTCTGATGCTTGCCCAGCTTGTCTTCGTAGACGCCCATCTCCGTTTCGTCGGCCGCGAGGCGGGCACAGGCCTTCGCGTGCTCCAGCTGGTACACTTCCCAGCCCACGGCCGCCACCATCTCGTCCACCCTTTCCTGGGACCAGAATTCTATCTTCTCCTGGGCGGCGCGCGCCCTATCCACAAGATTCTTGATTTCGTCGGACATCTTCGTCTCCTATTTGGCTTCCAGCTTTTCCGGGCTCAAGGTTCTGTAGTAGCTGCCGCAGAGATGCTTGGGATTGATAGCCTCGCGCACCTTGTACTGGTAGGCGGTGACGAGGGGCTGGGCCAGCTTTATATACATCGCGTCATGCTCTTCCTGGCTGAAGCCGTAGCCGTCGGGGCGCCTGAGGTCCTGGTTCCAGTGCCCCATGTCGACGCCGAGCTTCTTTTCCGTCATCCAGCGCTGGGTGTCGTTGAAGAAATCCGCCGTGCCCTTGATGGATGCCTTGTCGTAGGCGTCGAAGTTGACGAAGAATTCCCAGCCTGTCACGCCGCCGCCGCCGACGATGGAGACCGATCCCATGTCGGAATCGCCGCCGGTGGCAGCGATGTAGGGCGTTTCCACTTCCCACTTGCGCTTGAGGGCGGAGGCTTCCTCCATGAGCTTCGAGCTCACGAAGAGGTTGCCCGAGAGGCCGAAGTTGCCTTCGTAAGCCCCGCACATCACGTAGTTGAGATTCTTGTGTCCCAGCCTGATGAGATAGAGGAGGACGTAATCCATCATCTCCTTCTCCATCATGAACTTGTTTTTCCATCCGCCCGAGATTTCGAGCACCTTGTCGAGGGCCGCTTCCTTGTATTCCATGTCCCGCTTCGAAGTGCCCGCGAGGATGACCTGGATCTCTATCTTCATGTCCTCGTTGACCTTCTGGAGTTCGGGGTCTTTGAGGAGTTCGGGCAGGTCGCCCAGCTGCGCGTCAGGATTGGTGATGATCTTGAGCATGGCCGTCTTGAGGTTGCGGCCGAACATGTTGAACTGCCTGTGCCCGAGGAAGAGGACGTCGTTCTCGTGGAGGAGGATGATGCCTTTGGCATAGTCGTCCCAGGTCTTGAAACAGAGGGTGTAGGCCTTGAAGTTCTCGGGGAGGTCGGCCTTGTAGGCGGGAATCGTGCCTCTTGACGGAAGAGAAGTGGGGCCTGGCCAGGGGTGGAGGCGGATCGCCATCCTCGTGCAGACGCCGAGGGAGCCCGTGCTGCCCTGGAAGCCGCGCAGGATTCCGCGCGTGCTGGGGCCAGGGCCTTCGCCGCAGAACCAGCCGGCGCCCGAGCCGAGCGAGCCTGTCCTCAGGACTTCGCCGTCGGGGAGAACCCACTCGGCGCCGAGCATGTTCTCGCTGGCGCAGCCCATGGAGATGGAGGTCGGGCCGAAGCCCACCCAGCCTGCCGTGCTCGCGAGGGGAGAGGAGGAGCAGCCGACGCCGGGGACGTTGAGGGTGAGGCCGACTTTCATCGCCTCCGCCTGGACAACGGCGCCGATGGCGTAGGGTTCGACGATAGCGAACATGTTCCTGTCGTCGATCTCGATTTTCCTCATCCTCCGCATGTCGAGCTGGATGGCGTAGTCGGAATCGATGAAGCCCATCGCCGACCAGAAGGTGGAGGAAGCCTTGAACTTGATGTTGTACTTGTTGCAGAGGCGCACGATCTTCTGGACCTCGGCCGTGGTTCCCGGCAGGAGGACTGCCTGGGGGAGGGGGGTCTTGTGGTCGTAGGGGCCATAGTGCGCCGAAGACTGCGAGGCGATACAGCGGTAGGTTTCGAGCACTCCCTTGTCCCGGGAGATGTTCCTGGCGCCGACTATAGTCTCAAGCGCCTCGAATATTTCTTTTGAAAGAGCCATTTGCATCCTTCCTTACAGGGCCATTTCGACGAGCTCGACGATGTCGAGCACTTCTATCGTCCTTCCGTTCTCATCCTTGGTGCCGCGG
>Ga0074195_1001506_pt1 | contig 32170 bp, 29 predicted proteins | sample EPASupsiteHSE623_FD_64525 | JGI IMG/M metagenome (GOLD analysis project Ga0074195, IMG submission 64525) | Bioremediated contaminated groundwater from EPA Superfund site, New Mexico - Sample HSE6-23 | ecosystem: Environmental > Aquatic > Deep subsurface > Groundwater > Contaminated ... | reverse complement strand
GGCCTGGTGTCACTAATGAACCAGTACCGTCGGCTTCAAGTTGTTTCATGAACCGCCGTGTACGGAACCGTACGCACGGTGGTGTGGGAGGACGGCGGGGGCAACCCCGCCTCCTACCCGATCATGCCGCTCAGTCACCGCCGCAGCGAAGGCGGGAGAGCGCTTCGCTGAAGTTGAAGCTGTCGTCATGCTCGCCGCTGTGGCAGCGCAGGCAGGTGGCCATGGTCGGCTGGCCGGCTTTGGCCGCCGTCGGCTGCAGAGTGTGAGCGCGGGCCGGGCCATGGCAGGATTCGCAGCCGACCTGGCGCAGATCATGGGCAAGGGCGAGCATTTCCTGACCTGTCTGGGCGGCTGGGCCGGTGATGTGGCAGGGCAGGCACTGCACATTGAACTGCTGACCCTTTGCCTCCAGGGTGTCATAGGCTGTGGCATGTTGGGTGGCGCGCCATTTGGCAAACTGCGGGGCATGGCAGCGTGTGCAGGCGGTGCTGCCGGCATAATTTTCCGGAATACCTCCCTGGTTTTTCCCGGTCTTGTCCGATATTCTCGCCTGTACCGCCGCCTTGCCGATCCGGTTCACCTCGCTGGTGGTTGCATCGACAATGGCCCGGATCGCCGGGTTGTCCGGAAGGTCCTTGCGCATGGTTTCAAAACGGGAGCTGTACGAGGAGAATCGTTGGCGGTTTGTCTCCCGCGCCTTCTGCTGGGCGGTGAGAAGGAGAATCTCCTCGTCCAGCAGTCGCTGTCTGGCAAGCAGGTCGTTATAGACTGCAAGCATTTGGGGCTGGTCCTTGAATGCCTGCGCCGGGTCGCCTTGCTTGCGGTACCGGTTGATCTGCCACCCCAACCGGTCCAGCTCGTTTTTCTTGTCTGTCAGCAGATTTTCGGCGCCGGGCTCCTCCCAACTCTTGCTCTGTTTGTTCCATTGCACCTCCAGAATGCCCACGGATTTGCCTTGGGATTCCACCTGGGTGATCAGGGTGTTGTTGACCCGCTCCGGAGCGATGTTGCCCTGGGTGTTCCCTGCCTGGAGAATCAGGTGGATCTCGGGATGGGCCTCCGCGATCTTGCGGTTTGCTGGTGCGGGAAAGCTGGAAAGCAGAATGGTCATGTCGGCTTGTCCGCGCAGTTGGGAGAGTTCCTTGGGCAAAACCTCTTCCCAGGGAGCAATGACCGCGTTGTCCTTTTCCGTGAGGAGCGAGTCCGGTCCTTGGGCGGTGAGGCCGATGACCGCGATGCGCAGATCTCCTGCCGTGATCAGGGTATGCGGTTTGAACCGGGGCTTTCGTTCGTTGCGGCTGAGCAGGTTGGCGCTCAGCCAGGGGAAGTTCGATTTTTTCTGGGCGGCGAGGAGGAAGGGAAGGCCTGCTGCGAGATCCTCTCTGGCCACGGCGACCGCAGCAAAGGACATCGTGCTGTATGCCGCCACAATTCCCTGCGCGGTAGCGGCGAGCTGTTCGCGCTGGTCCGGAGGCAATTTCTCATTCTTGAAAAGCAGGGCTCCGCTGTCAAGGGCAAGTACTGCGGATTTTTTTCCCCGCAGGGCCTCAAGCTGTTGCGCTTTCTTGGGCAGACCGCCCAACTGGTTGCTTTGTCAGCCGCACGGCTCCGTTTCGCCCCGCACATCATTGGCAAAGAAGAGGCTCAGTTCGTGACGGACAGGCGGGGTGGTCTGTTGTGCCGCATCCCCTGGCGTGGGTAAGGTTATGCTGAGCAGGGCAAGAGAGAAAAACAGCAAAAAAGCGGCGTGTCTGTTCATGGTGGTCATGCGCTCCTGGTCTGACAATCGTCCAAAGAGAGAATCAGGCTGGTTGTTTTTTTCGATCCCGCAACAACTGCCGCCATTTGGTGAGGCGGTCCCGGATCACCGCTTCATACCCTCGATTGGCGGGTTGATAATAGATTTTTCCTTCAAGTTGTACGGGCAAATGATGCTGATCCACCAAGGCGTGCGGGTCGTCATGGGCATACTGGTAGCCCTGGCCGTAGCCGAGATCCTTCATCAGCGCGGTTGGCGCATTGCGCAGGTGGAGCGGCACCGGCAGGCTGCCGGTGCGCCTGATCTCCTGCATTACCGTATTGTAAGCGGCATAGACGGCGTTGCTCTTGGGGGCGGTGGCAAGATAGGTGACAGCCTGGGCCAGGGCGAGTTCGCCCTCGGGGCTGCCCAGGGTCTGATAGGAGTTCCTGGCGTTGATGGCAACCATGAGGGCCTGCGGGTCCGCATTGCCGATGTCTTCCGAGGCGAAACGGATCAGGCGACGGACCACATACAGGGGTTCCTCTCCGGAAGCGAGCATCCGGCACAGCCAGTAGAGGGCGCCGTCCGGATCGCTGTCCCGCAGGCTTTTGTGCAGGGCGGAGATCAGGTTGTAATGCTCCTCGCCGTCCGCATCGTAGCGCAGGCTTTTGCGCTGGATCGCTTCTTCCACCGTGGCCAGGGTTATATGCCGGGTGCCCGTGGCATCCGGTTCGGCAAGATTGGCGGCGATTTCCAGGCTGTTCAGCAGGTTGCGGGCATCGCCGTCGGCAATTCTGGCCAGGTGGGCGGAAGCCTCCGGCGCAAGAGTTATCTGCCAGGAGCCCAGCCCCTGTTCCTTGTCCGTGATGGCCCGCTGGAGAATGGTTTGCAAATCCTCGGGCTGCAGCGGTTCAAGCACCAGAACCCTGCACCGGGAGAGGAGGGGCGCGATAACGTGGAAAGAGGGATTTTCGGTGGTTGCCCCGATGAGCGTCAAGAGGCCGCTTTCCACATGGGGTAGAAACGCGTCCTGCTGGCTTTTGTTGAAACGGTGGATTTCGTCCACGAAAAGAATGGTGGCGATGTCGCGCTCATCCTTGGCACCCTGGGCTTGCAACACTATTTCCCGGATATCCTTGACTCCGGACAGCACTGCGGAAAAGAAGGTGAATTCAGCCCCGGTTGTCCGGGACAGGATCCGAGCCAAGGTGGTTTTGCCGGTGCCGGGCGGACCCCAGAGGAGCAGGGAGGGCAGATAACTTTGGCGGATGAGCCGACGGAGAAGCTTGTCCTCGCCGAGAAGCTGTTTTTGCCCGACAAAATCATCCAGTGTTTGCGGGCGCAGCCGTTCTGCCAGGGGAGCGGTGTGTGGGGCGGGTTGTCGGGCCATGACTCTTTATCTGACTATTGGAAGGGATGTTTTTTCATTTCAGAGAAAACAGTATGACAGGAATTTGCTCGAATGTCATCAGTTCATCATGGGGCAGGGTGGCCTTCAGCGGGGGGAGCAGCTTGCTTGGGCAAGCTCGAGGGCGAGGCGATCCGCCAGACGTTCCGCTGAAAAAATCAGGGATTCCAAGTCGAGGAAATTGAGAACCTGGCGATCGAAAAGTATCTTGACCTTTGCGGGAAATCCTTCGTCCGGCTCCGATTCCCAGTAGACAAGATATTGCGGAATCTTGGGCAGGACCGGGATAATGCAACCGAGCGTCGCAGAAGGAGCCGGATGCGGGATCCCTCCTAACGCCTGGCAAGCGGCCATGATTGTTGCGGCGGGAAGAGGGGCAAAGAGTTCCGCCAGTCTATTTTCGCAATAGGTGGCAAGAGTTCTTACCTTGGAAATGGAGTTTGGCAGGGTTTCCAGGCCGATCCAGTCAAAAGTCGGATCCGGTCCTCCCTGGGAGTGGATATAGTTATAGAGAAGGATCTGGTCCCTGGGGTCATCCGGGGGGTGGCCGTCAAGGAGGATGCCCTGCCTGTTGAGGAAAATCTCCTGTGCCAGAAAAAGAAACGACAAGGTCTGGTTGTTCCCGCCACGGAGGCTGGCGCCCAGAGGGGCGGCAATACGGGAAAAGTCCAGGGTGGAAATCTTGCTTTTCAGGTGTTCGATAAGGATTTGATCGCGTTGCCCGGAAAGTTCTTCCAGGGCAACCCCAAGGGGTTGCAAAACATTCAGGCCGGTGGTGTCAAGATAGGGGCATTTGCCAACATCCTCACCGCTTTTGGCCACAGCCGCGGAAAAAGCGAGACAGGTCAGATAGCCGCATTTCCGGCAATTATTTTTCGGGGTCCTTTTGACAATCTCGAAGGGGGTCATGGCGAGAGGCTACTTGTGTTTTTTGTGGCAGTCCTTGGTAAGACGGTTCATTTCCTCCGCATGCGCCAGTGCCTTGGACAGATCGCCTCTGTGGGCGCAAGTCAAGGCTTCCCGCAGGATCGTGCAGCAGCGGAGCCACTCTTCATGCCAGGCTGGTTCGGAGAAAAGGCAATAGTTTTCACAGGCGGCAAGAAGGGATTTTTCTTCGGCAGGGGTGGGAGCCTGTCCCTGTTCCAGTTTTTTGCCAACGGTTTTCCAGAGGCTTGCAATCTCTTTTTTTATTTTTTTCCCCTCCGGGGGGCGTCCCTGCAAACGGGCATCCTTGCCATCTCTGCGGGCATCGCTTTTTTTAGACGTATGTCTCTGGTCGGGCGTCGCCATCTCTTCCTGGTCCGGATTCCGGAGGGGCACTTGAAAGGAAAGGGTGCAATAAGCGGTGTCGCCGGTGATCTTTTGCTTGGTTTTAATAAACAGAGGGTTTCCTATCTCGACAAGCCGATTGCCAACCCGGAGTTTTCCCTGGGCAAGATCATTGGCCAGGACCATAAGATCGGCGGCGATATTTTCAAGGGTATTCGGAGCGTTGTGCTGGGCAGACATTGTATTTCCCTTTAATAAAAGATTGCCAGGGCAGTGATGTTGTCGCGCCCGCCTTGATCATTGGCTGCCTTGACCAGGGCTTCGCTGGCTTTTTCCGGGGTGGGGGCATTGAGGAGGATTTGCTCAATGCGGGTGTGGTCAACCATGTTCCACAGCCCATCGGAACAGAGAAGCACCCTGCTGCCCGGCCGTAACATGGTGTTGTGGTATTCCGGCCCTTCCGGGGAGTTGAAGCCGATGGCGCGGGTTACCACATGCCGCGGGATCTGGATTTCTTTGCGGTCGGTATCGGTTTTGGTGATGTACGTCACCGCGGTATGATCCGTGGTGATCTGTTGCAGGCGACCTTTTTCAAAAAGATAACAGCGCGCGTCGCCCACATGGCAGGTGTGGAGGCGGTTTCCGTCAAGAAGGCAGGCTACCATGGTGCAGCCCATCCCCTTCATCGTTTCCTCGGCGGCGGCCTTGTTCATCACTGTCTGATTGGCATGACTGAAGGCCGCCAGCATACTCTGGTGGATTTGCTCGTCGTTGCCGCGCATCTCCCGGATTTTTTCTTCCGAGAGAAATTCAAGCAGGGCTTCGATGGCAAGGTGGCTGGCGATCTCGCCTGCATTATGGCCGCCCATGCCATCGGCGACCACGAAAAGACGCCGGTTGCGGAGTGAGCAAAAGCTGTCTTCGTTGTGGTCCCGAACCATGCCGGTGTCCGTGCGACCATAAAAAGAAATGGTTCTGGGCTTGCGTTTGCAGATTTTTTTTAAGAACCCGAAGATCATGAAGATTCCGCTCTATTCCCTGCCGGGGAAATTACTCAAAATGCAGTTGGTAGATGACCATCCAGAACACAATGGCCCCATCTTTTCTTCCGGAAAGAAAGGTGTGGGGCTTAGGCCCGTGGGCAAGGCTGTAAATGCCGTCGCCTCTGCCGTCAAGAACGGCAAGGCATTCGCCGCTGCTGCTGTCCCAGAGCTTGATGATGTCATCTTCACAGCCGGAGATCAGGGTCTGATTGTCTTGGAGAAACAAGGCGGAAGAAATGGTTTCGTCGTGCGCCTTGATCGATTTGAGGCAACGGCCGGTAGTGTGTTCCCATACTTTTAAATGCCGGTCGGTGCCGGCCGAGATGAAGCGCTGGCCATCAAGCGAGTTTGCCAGGGAGATAACCGGCATGGCATGGGCTTCGATGATCCTCGTGCATTCTTTTCCGTTGGCGTCCCAGAAGCGGACGGAGCCGTCTTCGCTTCCGGTTATCAGGTTCAAGCCGCTGGCGGTATAGATAATGGCGCGGACGGAACCACCTTCCTTGATGGTGGTTGTCATTTCCGGACCGGTGCCCAGCTTGCGTATCTTCATGATCCCGTCTGCGCCGCCAGAGGCAAGGTGGCGGCCATTTTCGCTAAAGGCCAGGGCGTGCACCGGGCCGGTGTGGGCGGCTGTCTTCGATTCCTGGGTGCCGGTTTTTGTGGAAAACAGGCAAACGGTGCCATCCTGCGCGCCTACGGCGATGTATTTGCCCAGCGGGCAGATGGCCAGGGCGGAAATGGCGCTGCCCTCTTTTGCCAAGACAATGCTTTGATGTGAGGCGGTGCCCAGGTCGTGGAGGATTATTTTCCCTTCCGGGCCGGCGGCAACAAACTTTTTCGTGTTCGGGATATGGGCAAGATGCTTGACCGGGCCCTCATCGCCTTTCAGGGTCAGGAAGCGCTGGACCCCCAGCACCTTCTTTTTTGTCCCCACCAGCAACAGTCGGTGGTAGACCATGTTGAAGATCTTGTCTTTTTTGTAGCTGCTGTTTTTCCAGGCCGTCATCAGGATATCATGGCAGGGGCCATAGCGTTTATTATCCAGATGGTCGAGGATATTGCGCTGCACGGAGAGGTGAAGCTGGCCTTCGCGAAAAACTTCCAAGGAATTTTTGGGGAGGCACAGGCGAAATTCCGGATACTGCTGCTTGGCAGGATCGCCCTTGTCCTCCACCATGCTGCGTTTGACCGCACCCTCCATTTCGGTGAGCCAGGGGGTTGTCGCCCCACGCTTTTTGGCGGTTTCGATCTGGCGAATAATTTTTGTGGCTTTTGCCCCCGAGCGCCAGTTGAGCAAGATCATATTGTACACGGCTTCGGGAAGCATTTCGTTGATTTCAAGGGTTTTATTGAGGCAGGCGGCAGCTTCTTTGATCTCCCCAAGCTCAAAAAGGGAGACGGCCCTGTTGTTCAGGCTGTCCGCCCTGAGGTCGATATTGCTGAGTTCCGCGTAGGGGCAGGCGGTGTTGAAGGCCGCGGTATACGCTTCGTTCAGGGCCGCCCGCATTTCGGCAAAATTGGCATAGCGGTCGTCGGGATTGTAGGCAACGCTTTTGCGTAAAACTTCTTTGAGTGCCTTGGAGAATTTGATGTCCGGCGCCACCGGCGTCGGGGTGGGTATTTTATGTTTCAGCGCATTGTTGGTAAATGGCTTTTTGCCGCAGAGCATGACCCAGAGGCAGAGGCCGAAAGAGAAAATGTCCGTTCGCAGGTCAACGGTGTGGGCGTCGCGCAGTTGTTCCGGGGAGGCGTACCCGAGGGTTCCTCGAAAACCGATGGTCGCTTCGTGATCTGCCGGGTCGGCGCCTGACGCCAGGCCATCGCCTGTTTCGGCATCCCCATGGGCAAGGAGGATGCCGAAATCGGTTATCTTCAGCAGGGAGTTCTTGGTGATCAGGATATTCTGGGGCTTGATATCGCGATGGATAATGCCGCGCTGGTGGGTAAATTCCATGCCGTGACAGAATTGAATGGCAAGAGAGAGGGCGGTGCGGAGATTTCTGCAACGGCCGGCCTTGATCCATTCGGAAAGATTTCCCCCATCGATGAATTCAATGAAGAGGTGGGGAATTTTGTTGATGGCCAGAACATAAAAACAGGAGGCGACATTGGGATGCATGCCCATCCGGACCCAGCCGTTGGCTTCCTTGAGTATCCGGCTCAGGCCTTCACGGTCCGCAAGCACTTCAGGCCGGGGAGCTTTGATGGCGACCTTTATTTTCCAGCCGAGATGTTCGGAGATGTAAACATTCCCCATGGACCCCGACATAACCTGCTCGATATGGTAACGGTTAAGGATGGTGTCGCCAGGGGACCAGACGGGCACCTGCGGATTGTTAGCAGGGTTGAGGAGGGGCGGTTCCTGGGCGGATGGTTCCCCTGAAATGCCTTGGGGGGCACCTTTTTTCCACCTGTGTATTTGATCAAGGAGTCTGGAAAGCATCCGGGAGATTAGTCGAACCTGATTTTCACACTCTTGATTTGGATGATATCGCCTTTGCGCAAGAGGCGTTCTTCTTTGATGATGACATCGTTGAGCTTGGTATTCGCCCATGATCGCTGGGGCACTATGAAATATTTGTCTTTTTTGCTTACCACATAGCATTGGGGCTTGCCGACAAGCCAGCCGGGGATAATCAAGTCGCAGGACGGATCCTTGCCGATTTTCGCGCTGCTTTTTCCGTCAAGGGAGAGGGCGGCAGGCGAGGCGCTGCCTTCAATTACCGTGAGCCTGTAAACCTCGGTTGTTGGGGAGGGAGGCGCGCCCTGGCCGGGTTGGGCTGCGGCCTGCTGTCTCGGAGAGCTGACAAAAACAGTTGCTTCGTCATCAATATCCATGGCAGTGGCATAGGATGACGAAGCATGCTGCTCATCCGCCGCTGCCTGGATCAAGCGGAATTTGCCGATGAAAATAACGTCTTTACTGGTGATCGGAACCTTGGATGCAATCTTCTTTCCGTTGACCGTGGTGCCGTTGGTGCTTTTCAGGTCTGCCAGGTAATGGCGGCCATCGCGAAGCTCAAGGGAAGAATGGTGTCTGGAGATGGCCGTGTTGTCGATGACCACATCCGCATCGGGGCTGCGGCCGATAATGAGCTTGCTTCCTTCGTGGGTAGTGAAGCTCGTGATAACCCGGTCATTCAGCATAATGGTCCAATCCGATTTGGTGTAATCTTCAAGATTGATCGTTCCGTCCTGCATCATCATCCTTTCCCGAGATTGCATTTTTTGTCAGTAATGTGTCCGAATCTGTCCATGCAGAAACATGACAATACGGATGCTCCGTGGTTTTGGTAAAACGGCTGACGCAACTATTTGTCATAACTATATCAGAAAGTTGCATGAAATTAACTTGCCTGTTATGACCGTATCATATATCACAGTAGGGTGTAATAAAAAAAACGTTACTGCTTTAGATTTTTTTGTAAATATTCTATAGTTATAATGGTAAGTTAGAGGCGAGGAATGATGCGGGGCTGGTTGTTTCACTTTTGGGTCGGTGCAGGAAAACATGACTGAGACCTCACCGCCGTCAAGCGGGAAACTTGCTGAAATATTTGCAAAAATGAACATGGGTGAACTCCCGGCCATGTCCCATAATGTCCAGGAGCTGATTGCCCTGACCCACAGCAGCCAGAGCGCGGGCTACGAGCTTTCCAAGGTTATCCTTAAGGATTACTCCCTTACCAACAAAGTATTGCAGGTGGTTAATTCCGCCTTCTATTCCCTCGGCCGTCCGGTCAATTCCATCTCCAGGGCCGTGACCATCATCGGGTTTGACGCGGTTCGCGATCTTGCCACCGGCATTGCCCTGTTTGAAGATTTTGTCAAAAACGGCGTCGAGAAAGAGGGGATCAGCAAACTTCTCACCCGCTCCTTTTTGAGCGCTCTGCAGGCCCGTGATCTGGCGGTTGAGAAAAATCTCAATATCGTGCCGGAAGAAGCTTTTATTTGCGCCCTTCTCCACAATCTCGGCAAGATTATCGTTTGCATCTACATGCCGGAGATCTCCCGGGAGATCGAGGAAAAGGTGGCCGGAGGCATGTCCGAGGACGCCGCGACCCGGCAAATTCTCGAGGGGTTGACCTTTGACCAGATAGGGGTCGAAGTGGCAACCTTCTGGAATTTGTCCGACAAGGTGTGCGCCGCCATGAACCCCAACCCCTCGGAGCCTCAGAACACTTACGATACCCTGGGCTATCTGAAGAATGTAGCGAATTTTTCCAACAAGCTCATTGAGTATGTCTGTGACGAAAGGGATATCGGAGGGCTCATTCGCCAGTTCGGCGAGGTGCTGTCCTTAAGCACGGAAGAGGCTGTGGAGCGGGTCAACAGAACGGTTGATGCCTCGGAGGACATCTCCGAGTCCATTCGCTACGGGCTTTCCAAGCTGAAAATGCGCAGCCGGTTGCGGGGCCTTGAAGAGGCGATCAAAGATCCAAAGGCCGCACGGAAGAAAAAAGCGCAAAGCGAAAAAGCGGAGGGTGGGGAGGAGCCCGTCAGAGCAGGAGGGGAAGTCCCGGAAGAGCAAGGCATTCAAGAGCTGGATGAATTGCCGGTCAGCCCGGATAAATCCATCAACGATTTTATCCATGATATCACCGAAACGCTGATGGGTCCTTTCAATCTCAATGATTTTTACATCAACCTGCTGGAGGGGCTCTACCGAGGCATTGGCTTTGATCGGGTGCTTCTCGCCGTGATCAGCGTGCAACCGACGCGCCGGGTTTTGGTCGGCCGCTTTGGCTTGGGTGATATCGATCCGGCCGGAATCGCTCGATTCGAGCATGATCTTGCCCCGAGTGAGTATATCATTCCCAAGGCTCTCAAGACATGCAAGGATATGGCCATTCCCCCCAATGCTCCGGATGCTTTTCCCGAGAGCCTTAAGTTCTTTGTGAAAGATCGGACCGTATATCTTTTCCCCATCTGCCTCGATGACAAGCCCATCGGCCTGATCTATCTTGATCGGAAAAAGGGCCGGCCAAAACTCGATTCAAACCGGATCAAGGCCACCCGGTTATTTCGTGATTTCGCGGTGATGGCGATCCGAAAACTCCGCAGCCGCAAGCAATAATCATCGCTCTGTCCCACCGCTTCATTCCCGGCGTCACGCAGAACAGTTTCCGGTTCTCACATCTTCTCTATGCGGGCGATTTTATTTTTCAGATCCTGTACCTTGGTGTAGAGAGGATCCTTTTCCGGGAGGCCTTTAAGCGCCTCGGCGATGTGGAAGCGGGCCGTGCGGCTTGATCCTTCATAGTAATGATACAGGCCGAGATTGTAGTGGCCCAGGGCTTTGTTGCCAAGGGCAGCCCTGATCCTGCCGATCTCCTGATAGAGTTTTGCATAGGTCGGCATGCGTTCGCTTAAGTTTTCATAGATGAGCACTGCCTGGGCCAATTCTCCCCCCTGTTGCAGGGCCTTGGCAAGATAATAGGCGTTGTATGCCCCGCCGGGATCCTGCCTGTGTATTTCCTGGAAGATTTCCAGGGCGGCTTTTGTTTCTCCTGCTTCAAGCTTTAATCTGCCGAGATCTGTTTTAAGGATCTGCTTGTCCGGGTACCGGACAATGACCTTTTGGAGCGCCTCTTCAGCCTTTTGGTAGTCCCGGTTTGCCAGATAGGCTTGGGAGAGGCCGAAGAAAACCATGGGGTCGTCCTGGAGGATGCCCGGCTCTTCCGCTCTGTTTTTCAGAATGGGCAGGATCGATTGCGTTTGCCGGGTAAGGGTTTGCACCCTGTATTTGAATCGTTGGTAGGCGAACTCGTCCCGTGCTTGGATTTTTTTCTCCGGATCCTGTAGGATGAGGTCTTCAATGTAGCCGATTCTGTGTTCCGGCTCCGGATGGGTGAGGAGGTAGGTCGGAACCTGTTTGCGGTGATAACGGCTGACCCGGCGCATTTTTTTGAGCATGTTCACCATGTCCGCCGGATCGCGTTGTTCTTCTTGCATCCATTTGTAGGACAGGCGATCCGCTTCTTCTTCGTCCGCGCGGCTGAATTGGAGGTTTGCGGTAAGGCCGCCGGCCATGGAGCCGGTGACAATGGCCTGAGAAAGGGCGCCCTGGCCGAGGAGCAGTCCTGCCAGCATCAGAGCTGTGGTGCCGGCATTGAGTTTTCCCGATTTGCTGATCCGGTCGGCGATATGCCGGCTTGCCGCATGGCCGATTTCGTGGGCAAGAACGCTGACCAGTTCGCCTTCCGTGTCACACAGATCAATGAGGCCTGAATGGAAAAAAATCAGTCCGGACGGGGCGGCAAAGGCATTGAATTCCTTGTTGTCGATGATGAAAAAATGATAATCAAAGAACTGTGGCCCGGCGAGTTGCAGGGTCTGTTGTCCGAGGTTGGTGACATATTCGGTCAGGTCCGGATCGTCAAGAAGGGTAAATTCCTTGCGGACGATGGAGAGGAGCTTTTCGCCCACCTCCCGTTCCTCGCCAATGCTGAAAGCCTGCGCAGGAGGCGGGGAAAAAGGGGTCAGCGGCAGATTGCCGAGCAGGAAAACAGCGCAGACGATGTATGCGGTGAGGCGTTGGAAGGTGGTGTTATGAGTCATGTGAAATATTCGGCCGACCTGTGATAAAGGGAGTGTTTGGGGTCCATTTCCACATACTGTTGATAGTATAATGACGAACGGCCGTTCACGCCACCATTTGTTCCGTTCTCCCCTTTGGGCAGCTCGATCAATGCAATACCCGGACAACCCTTTGCTCAAAAAACGCACAATTGAAATGGTGTGACCGCCATAACGGGCCGTCACGAAAGAGCCGGAAGCGGAAAGAGTGTTCCGTAACGGCCCCTAATCCTGTATAGAGAGCCATATGCTGAAGGAACTCATCATCACCAATCTTGCCCTCATCGAGAAACTGCATGTTTCTTTTACCGAAGGGCTTACGGTGCTTACCGGGGAGACCGGGGCGGGAAAATCCATCATCCTGCAGGCCATTCATCTGCTGGGAGGCGGAAAGGCCGCTGCCACCTGGATCAGAAGCGGGGCGGAGACGGCAACGGTTGAGGCGCTTTTCGAGCTCAATCCCCGGCATGGGAGTCTCCAGGAAAAACTGGCGGAAATGGGACTTGAACCCGAGCCCGAGCTGGTGGTCAAGCGGGTTGTTTCCCTGAAGGGCGCCAGCCGGTATTTCATGAATGGCAGCCTGGCCACGGCCAAGGCAGTGAGCGAGGTGATGGAGAACCTGCTCAGCGTTGCCAGCCAGCACGATCACCAGCAACTGCTGCAGCCCCGCAGCCATCTTGATTGCATTGACGCGGTTGGCGGCCTCTGGCCCCAGCGGCTCGCCGTTTCCCAGCGCTATGACAAATGGGTGGAAGCCAGGGAGTCATACCAGGCCCTTGCGGCCAAGGAGAGGGACAAGGAGCAGCGGAGGGACTTTCTCGCCTTCCAGGTCAAGGAGATTGAGGAGGCTGCGGCCAGTCCCGGCGAAGATGCGGCCCTGGTGCTTGAGCGTGACCGGTTGCGGGCCTCCGATGATTTGATCGGGCTTGGGAAAAAAAGTTGGCATCTTTTGGCCGAGGCGGTCAACACTCCGCTTTCCGTGGTGCGTAAAAACCTGGCGCAGATGGCTGCCTTTGATCCTAGCCTTGCAGGATTGGCCGAAGAGGTGGCTGGAAATTGTTTTCAACTGGAAGACCATGTCCAGGCAATCCGCAACTATGTGGAGACCCTTGCCAGCGACCCGGCGCGTCTCGATGTCGTGACGGCGCGTCTTGACCTGTTGCAGCGGCTTAAAAGAAAATATGGCGGCGAGCTTGATGCGGTCATTGCTTTTGGCCGGGAGGCCAAGCAGGAGCTGGCGGAACTTGAGGCGCTGGATGAACGGCTGGCTTGTCTGGAGAAAGAAGTGCGGCACAACGAAACCGCCCTTGCCGAGGCGGCGGCCTTGCTTTCCGAGGGCCGTCAGGCAGCGGCGCAGGAGCTGGCCGGCAAGATTCGCGCTGCTCTGGCCGCGCTCTGTTTTGAGCAGGCTGTTTTCGAGATCTTCTTTAAGGAACCGGCCCGCGGGATGGGGGGCATTTCCAGGCTTGGCTGGGATCGTCCTGAGTTCATGTTTTCCGCCAACCAGGGCGAGGAGCCGAAGCCCCTGGCCAAGGTTGCCTCGGGCGGGGAGCTGTCGCGGTTGATGCTGGCATTAAAGACGCTTCTGGCCCAGAAAGATCAGGTAGACACGGTTATTTTCGACGAAATCGATGCCGGGATCAGCGGCAAGGCGGCAGAGGCCGTGGCCAGGAAGATCCGGGAGCTGTCCGGGCATCACCAGGTTTTTTGCATTACCCATCTCCCGCAGATTGCTTCCCTGGCCGACGAGCATTTCCTGGTGCAAAAATCCGTGGTCGATGCACGCACCAAAACCACGATCATTCCCCTTTCTCCGGAAAAACGGGAGCAGGAGCTTGCCCGGATGCTGGATGGCGATTCCGTCAGCGAGCAGACCCTGGCCTATGTGCGTACGCTCATGGAGCGGAAGGGTGCATTATGACCCGGGCCCTGGCTCTTTTTTCCGGCGGGCTGGACAGCATCCTCGCCTGCCGGGTAGTGGCGGCGCAGGGTATTGCGGTACAGGCGGTCAAGTTCGTTACGCCATTTTTCGGGTACGAGCTCCTGGCCAAGGAGGAGCACTATGCCCGAATGGTCCGGGAAAGCTATGGCATCGAGGTTGTCCTCCGCGATGTGAGCGAACCCTATTTTGCCATGCTCCGCAATCCTCCCCATGGCTATGGGAAGAATTTCAACCCCTGCATCGATTGCAAGATCCTTCTGCTCAGGGAGGCAAAAAGATTGATGGAGGAATTTGCCGCCTCGTTTCTCATTACCGGCGAGGTGCTCGGCCAACGCCCCATGTCCCAGCGCCGCGATACCCTGCGAGTGATTGAGCGGGACAGCGGCTGTGAGGGGATTCTCCTGCGGCCGCTGTGCGCCAAAACCCAAGAGCCGACCAGGGCGGAACGGGATGGGTTGGTGGATCGGGAGCTTCTTCTGGATTTCAACGGCAGGGGGCGCCAGCCGCAGATGCAACTGGCCGGGCAATTTGGCATCACGGATTATCCCCGTCCCGCCGGAGGTTGTGTTCTCACCGAAGCGGACCAGGCAAAACGGATTGCCTGGTATTATGCCCGCTATCCCGAGATCAGGCTCAATGACATCCGCCTGCTCCTCTTTGGCCGCCATTTCCAGTTGCCCCATGGCGGTTGGTTCGTCCTTGGCCGCGATGCAGCCGAGAATGCGCGGCTTGAGGTTTTGCATGATCCGGGCGACTATCTGGTGCACATGCCGGAGCGGTCCGGGCCGATGGGGGTTTTGCACGGGGCGGTCCATCCGGACGATTTTGCCGCGGCCGCGGGATTGGTGGTGCGCTTCGGGAAAAAAATGGCCGGCGCATCATCTGCGGCAACGGTGCTGTTTGCTTCGAGGGGAGAAGAGCTATTTCTGGTTGCGGAGCCGCTCGCCGATGCACTTTTTCAGGCGTGGTCGCTGTAGGCGGGAGAGGATCAGGCCAGGCCGTATTTATGCATTTTGCTGAGCAGGGTTTTGCGGGTGATGTTCAGGCGGCGTGATGCTTCACTTTTGTTACCCCCTGTTTCCGCCAGGATGTTAGTGATGACGATCTGTTCCGCCTCTTCAAGAGAGCCGGGGGAAGTTGCGGCAGAGGCGAATGGCGGCGGCGTCCCGTTTTTCATGGCGAAACGCTGTACCGGGATGGGCAGGGATTCTTCATCCAGGTAGTCGCCGCGCATGAGGATAATGCCCCGCTCAATGGCGTTTTCAAGTTCCCGCACATTGCCGGGCCAGGGATAGTTGAGAAGCAACGCCATGCAGCGCGGCGTAATGCCGGAAACCTGGCGGTTGTTTTTCTTGGCAAATTTTTCCACGAAATATTCGGCCAAAGGGGGGATGTCTTCGCGCCGTTCCTTGAGGGGGGGAACATGCAGGGGAACCACGTTGATCCGGTAGTACAAATCCTCCCGGAAGGTGCCCATTGTCACCTCTTCCTCCAGGTTCCGGTTGCTGGCCGCCAGGACGCGCACATCAACGGCAATGGTTTCCTGTCCTCCAACCCGTTGGATCTCATGCTCCTGCAATACTCGCAGCAGTTTTGCCTGCATGCCCGGGGAGGTTTCGCCTATCTCGTCAAGGAAGAGGGTGCCGCCGTTGGCCTGAACGAATTTGCCCTCCCGCCGACGGTCGGCTCCGGTAAAGGCGCCTTTCTCATGCCCGAACAGCTCTGATTCCAGAAGATTTTCAACAAGAGCCGCGCAGTTGACCTTGATAAAGGGGCCGTTTTTACGGGCGCTGTTGTGGTGCAGTGCCGCGGCGATCAATTCCTTGCCCGTGCCCGATTCCCCTGAAATAAGAACGGTTGCCTCGCTTGGCGCTACATAGGACACCATTTCCATCAGTTCGCGCATTGGTCCTGAGTTGCCGATGATCGTCCCGGTGTCCAGGGAAAATGTTTTATTGTGGCGGGAAGAATCCTTGTTTTCCAGGATTTGCCGATGATCCAGGGCTCGGGCCATGGTGAGTTTGAGCCGGTCAAAGTCAAGGGGTTTGGTCAGGTAGTCGTGGGCGCCGATCTTGATGGCCTCCACAGCGGCATCCACCGAGGAGTATGCCGTCATGATGATCACGGGGATGGCGGGGTTGTAAGCATGAATGCGCCGCAGGGCTTCTATCCCGTCCAGTTTGGTCATGCGGACGTCCATGAGAACGGCATCAAAGGGCGTGCTGTGGACAGCCTCGATGGCGGTTGTTCCGTCATCCGCCTCTTCTGTCTGCCAGCCCCATTGCTTCAGCATGGTTTTCAACATGATGCGATGGGTTTTGTCGTCATCAACGACGAGAATGGAAGTCGGGCGGTTTTTCTTCATTGCTGCCGGCAGGCCTGATGGATAATTTTTAGGTTTTTAGCCGATGGGGAGACGGGAAGGGCTTGACACTTTTGGGTAAAGTTGATAGATGCAGAGCATTGTTTAAAGTACGAAAAATATCGTTATCCTGCAAGGTATAACGCCAACGTAGCTCAGTTGGTAGAGCAACTGATTCGTAATCAGTAGGTCAGGAGTTCGATTCTCCTCGTTGGCTCCAGTAAAATCAATGGGTTGCGGATAACTCCGCAACCCATTTTTTTTAGTCCGGTTAAGCAATGCACAAAAAAAAGCCCCGCCGAAGCGGGGCCTTACAATATCATTCAACAGGTTTTAGAGTTGAACGACATTGGCTGCGGAGGGACCCTTGGGGCCGTCGACAACGTCGAAGGTTACCCGGGCGCCTTCCTGCAAGGATTTGAATCCCTGCGCCTGAATTGCGGAATGATGTACGAATACATCCTTGCCGCCATCCTGCTCGATAAAACCAAAACCCTTCGAATCATTAAACCATTTCACTGTGCCTTCTGCCATCTTGTACTACTCCTTTGTACTTGGTTCCACATGGGAACCACTTTGTTATAAGCCGAAATATCGTTTGATATCCCGACTGGAGGTTTGGTTGCCCAAACCGGGGGTTTTACTGTTGAACAACATTCGCTGCAGAAGGACCCTTGGGGCCGTCGACAACGTCGAAGGTTACCCGGGCGCCTTCCTGCAAGGATTTGAATCCCTGCGCCTGAATTGCGGAATGATGTACGAATACATCCTTGCCGCCATCCTGCTCAATAAAACCAAACCCCTTCGAATCGTTAAACCATTTCACTGTGCCTTCTGCCATCTTGCACTACTCCTTTGTACTCGGTTCCAAGGAGGAACCACTTTGTTGTAAAGCCGGGATACCGTTTGATAGCCCGGCTGAAGGTTTGGTTTCCCAAACCGGTTTAGTGTCGTTGCGCGGGAACCGGGATGCCAAAGTCAAAGGACGAGGCCCTGGTGCGCTTGTTTCTCCCCGATCCAGCAGGGGTATGTTTTTTTCGTATCGGCATTTCACGCCGATACTTGATTGGTTCGTCACGATCCTGCACGTCGGCAACAAAACCGGCGATGCTCTTGATGACCATCTTTTTGCCCAGAGTGCGCTCGATGGCCTGGATCATCTTGCCGTCTTCGCCGGCAGCCAGGGTAAGGGCTTCGCCCGTCCGGGTGGCCCGGCCGGTGCGGCCCGTGCGATGCGTATATGCCTCGACCGTATCCGGGACATCGTAGTTGATAACATGGGAAATTCCGGAGACGTCAATCCCGCGGGCGGCAATGTCCGTGGCGACCAGAACTTTGAAGGTCCCGTTCTTGAAGCCGTCCAGAGCCTGCTGGCGTTTCTGCTGGGACAGGTTGCCCTGCAGAGAGGTTGCGCTGTAGCCGGATTTTTCCAGGGCCAGGGCCAGGCTTTTCGCCTTGTGCTTGGTCTTGGTGAAGATCAGGGTGGTTGTCATCTCTTCCTGGGACATGATGCTTTTCAGTAAGGATGTTTTGTTCTCTTTTGCGACCTGAAAGAGCACATGGGAGATAGTTGTCACTGCCTGGGTGTGATTGATCTGGACCGTTGCCGGGTTATTCAGGATATCTTCGGCCAGGTGCCGGATTTCGGCAGGCATGGTGGCGGAAAAAACAAGGTTCTGACGCTGGGCCGGCAGATGCTTCATGATCCGCCGGATGTCAGGCAGAAAACCCTTGTCAAACATATGATCTGCTTCATCGAGAACCAGCACCTCAACTTCCCGGAGGTTGATGGCTTTGTCGTTTAAATGATCAAGCAGGCGTCCGGGGCAGGCAACGATGATTTCCGCGCCTTCTCTGATTTTTTTGATCTGGCCGGGCTTGCCGACACCGCCATATATTACGACACTGCGCAGTCTGGTCTGTCCGGCCATGGTGCCGATATTCTCATGGATCTGTTCGGCAAGCTCCCTGGTGGGGGCCACGATGAGCGCCCGTACTTTTTTGCGGGGACCGGCTTGGAGGCGTTGAAGGAGCGGGAGCACAAAGGCCGCGGTTTTGCCGGTGCCTGTCTGGGCAAGGCCAAGGATATCGCGACCGGCGAGAATGGGAGGCATGGCCTCGCGTTGGATGGGGGTTGGGGATGTATATCCGCAGGCCTTTATGCCGGCGAGTATTTGGGGGTGAAACTGAAACTCGTCAAAACTCATTAGAACTCCTTTGTTCGGGTGGCAATGCGGGAGAATGGGGTGTAATGCAGCCGCATCGCGTAAGCGGTGTCCCTTGCGGGAGCACCAGGATAGTGTTTGTTATTTTGCAATACATGCCGGAAGGTGTCAGAATGGCGATCAAGTGTGACAAGGGGTAAAATCGACAATGGTTCCGTCCGGGATGTTCCGCTCTATTTTTCTGTTTTTAATGAAGTATGTGGTCGGCAGAAACTTTGAGGGAGACTGACGAAGCAGGGAGGAAATAACACGGCTGGATGGATATCATAAAGAGGTATTACTTCTATTTAAATTCATATTCGTTATGCCACCATACTCTCTCTGTTTTCTTTGTGCAAGAGAATAAATGCGCTGCAGGAAGAAAACAGGGGGACGATTCAGGGTAATCCGCAGGGGAGAGGCTGATCCCGGCCAGGATGAGGAATAAAGGTGTGGGGATGGGCGGCAACTTTAGGGTATACTGCCCAATAATTCTGTTTTTAAGAAACGGCAGATCGCTCAATGTAAGGGGATACGTCCCTGTCCCGGCTGGCATGTGCGTCCCGGGATGGACGACCCTTTGATTGTGTTGCTTGCCGCAGGGGCAAGCAACACAAGGTGAGAAAATACAAGGAGGGCGACCAGATGAAAATGCTGATTTTTTTTTTGCCAGGGTGGCCTGTTGCGCGGGAATTTTGACAAGTATGGGCTGCACTGCCGCCGTTGTGGGCGGAGGAGCGGCGGGCGGATACGCCGTCGGTTCGGATGAACGTTCTGCCGGGACGATGGTTGACGATGCTGCGATCACCGTCAAGGTTAAAAGTGAACTCATCGGCGATAAAAACGTCAAGGCCCGGAACATTGATGTGGATACCGTCGCCGGGGTGGTGGTCCTTTCCGGGTATGTTGACTCGTCCCGGGAGGCGAGCAGGGCTGGTATCATCGCCAAGTCGGTGCCCGGGGTCGCGCGGGTGAAAAATGAACTCCGGGTGGGCTCTCGCACCATGGGGCAGGGGGTTGATGATACGGTTCTCGGCGCCAAGATCAAAGCGAGACTCCTGGAGGAGCCCGGCGTCAGATCGTTCAATATCGACGTGGATGTCTATTCCGGTTCAGTCAGTGTCACCGGCACTGTTCCAAATCAGGAACAGAAAAACACGGTGCTCAACCTGATCCGTTCCGTAGAGGGGGTCAAGGGAGTGGTTGACAACCTGCAGATCCACTAATTACGGGGAATGTCTTCCGGCCCGGCACGGTGTTGCCCGAACGGAATGCTACTTTTTGTGTCCATCAACTGGTTTTATGCAATGGCTATGTCGTGTGATCATCTCTGTGTTGTTCTGGTCGAGCCCAAAGGGGCTGGGAATATCGGCTCCGTGGCGCGGGTTATGAAGAACTTCGGCTTTGGCGAGCTGCGTCTGGTGCAGCCGCGGGCAAGCCATCTTGGGGCGGAAGCCCGCAATATGGCAGTGTCCGCCATTGATATTCTTGAGCGGGCCAGGGTGTATGAAACTTTGGCTCTTGCCCTGTCCGACAGGAATCTCGCCTTGGGCACGACCCGCCGCTTTGGCAAATACAGGGAGGAATTGCTTTCTCCGGCAGAGGCGGGTGCAACCGTTGCGGCTCTGGCCAAAAGTGCCAGGGCGGCAATTGTTTTCGGCCCGGAGGATACGGGGCTCAAGACCGAAGATCTGGATCTCTGCCAGTACTGCGTGACCATCCCCACCCATGCCGATCTGCCCTCCATGAACCTGGCCCAGGCCGTGGCGGTCTGCCTGTATGAGGCCTCCTTGAAGTTTTCTTCTCCTGTTGAGGACAAGGCGCGGGGGAAGCGCCCGGCCTTGGGGAAGAACCTGGAAGCCATGTTTGTGCAGATGCGCCAAGTGCTTCTCGAGGTTGGGTTTCTCAATCCGCAGAATCCGGAACACCTGGTCCGGGCTTTCCGGCGGATGCTTGCCCGTCAGGGTTTGACCGAACATGAGGTGCAGATTCTTCGCGGCCTGTGGGATAAGATTTCCTGGCTGCATCGGGGGAAAGACGCATCCTGAGGGAGAAGCGTAGGCACGGCTTGGCCGTTGCAATCAGGTCGCGCCATGGGGTGATTCTGGTGGGGCAATGAAAAAAGGGTTTCGCAACTATGCGAAACCCTTATCTTTTTTCGTGGGGTGAGCGATGGGACTTGAACCCACGACCTCCGAGGCCACAACCCGGTGCTACCACCAGCTGAGCTACGCTCACCATATGGGGGATATCCTCCCCGGAACCAACGCACCCTATATAATCAATCGGTTTCTGTTTCGCAAGGGCAAAGTCGGGAGGCGCGGGCTTATAACTCTTTGCTGCAGTGCTTGCACATTTTTGCTTGGGACTTGACAATCTCCATGCAGTAGGGGCATTCCTTGCGGTGGTTGTTTTCCAGGAGCTGTTTAATGGACATGTTGGCCTGCATCTCGATATCGCCATGGACGAACTTGTGATTGCGGATCGGATCGATGCAGTCGAGGTTGTTCAGGTCCACCAGAAGCTCGCAGGCCCGCTTGCGCGTAGCAAGATCCGCACAGTTGTCCAGGACAAGACGCAGCGCCGGGTTGAGATTGTTTTCCGCCACGCAGTTGTCCAGGTCCGCGGTATGGGTTTTTTCCTTGCTGTGGCGTTGGTTTTGCTTCTGGATGGCATCAATGTCGATTATTGATCCGGTAAAGGCGTCCGCGCCACCCACCATGATGGTCATCCCGGTGTCTTCTCCCGGAAGCAGCATGTAGCGGCAGGACGCCTTGTGTCCGTATCGTTCTTCGAATTGCTCCCAGCTTTTGGCAAAAATGGAGCAGTCGTTGTTGAGGCAGATGAACAGGATGTCCGATCCCCAGCCCAACCCATCACCGATGTGAAATGGCGGGGCCTCGCAACAGGAAAGCCGTTCCTTGCAATAGGGACAGAAGTGTTCTTCGCTTGCAAGCTTGATGCATCGTTCAATATCCATGGTGATATCCTCCGTAGGCGCATGGCCTCTTGGTATCGGTGAGGGGGGAGCCGGTTTACTGGCGCACCGGCCTGGGCGCTATTCTATTGCCGGTTCACAAGGCTGGGACGTGATTTTTTTAATGTGGAAACAAAAAAACACGCGCCAAGGAGCAGCAGGAAGACAATAGGGGGAACCTCGGTATTTCATTAAAAGCTTCAGCGTAAAATAATGCAGAATGCAGTGGAGGTCAACCGCGCAAGTGATTTTTCCCGGCAAGCTCATGGTGGCAGGCGGTTTCCGGCAATTCGTGCGCCGAGGATGAAATGCGCTTGAGTTTCTCCGGTTGAACAGGGTACACTTTCAATCAGGGCAAGGGTGATATGGGTGAGATGTGCTTGTGTCCGGTTGTTTCGCAACCCTTGTGTTCCGGCGGATTACAGGAAAACTGATTGACTTTTATGGGGCTGGCAATTAAAGATGGTCTCGTGAAAAAATAAGGAATCAGGGCCGCTGCGCTACAGGCCGGTATCCCCTTTGGGGTCAAGTTACGAACGTACAGCACGGATTTTTTGTCCGCTGCTTCTTTTTTTTATAAGATTGAGAATTTGGAGTTACCGAAGACGATTATGGCTAAGAAAGAAATCTCTCGTTACGCGGAATCCGGCGTTGATATCGACAAGGGCAACGCCTTTGTCGATGCCATCAAGCCGATTGTCGCCTCTACCTTTCGTCCCGGCGTGCTTACCGGCATCGGCGGGTTCGGTGGCCTCTTCGCCCTGGGCGGCGGCAAATTCCAGGATCCGGTCCTGGTGTCGTCAACCGATGGGGTCGGCACCAAGCTGAAGATCGCCGAGATGTGCAACAAGCATGACACCATCGGCATCGACCTGGTGGCCATGTGCGTGAACGATATCATCGTCTGCGGCGCGCATCCCCTGTTCTTTTTGGATTATTTCGCCACCGGCGGGCTCGACCTCGGGGTTGCCACCGATGTGGTCAAGGGCATCGCCAAGGGGTGCGAGATTTCCAAATGCTCCTTGATCGGCGGAGAAACGGCCGAGATGCCCGGCCTCTACCAGGCTGGCGATTATGACATTGCCGGGTTCGTGGTCGGAATCTGCGAGCGAGACAGGCTGATTGACGGCTCCGAAATCAGCGTCGGCGACAAATTGATCGGCCTTGCCTCAAGCGGGGTGCACAGCAACGGTTTTTCCCTGGTGCGCAAGATCTGCTTCGAGGAAATGGGGCTCAGCGTCAATGATCGGATCGATGAATTCGGCTGCACCCTCGGCGAGGAATTGCTGCGGCCGACCAGGATCTACAGCGAGACCCTGCTGAATCTGGTGAAGAACTTCAAGGTGAAAGGGTTGGTGCATATAACCGGCGGCGGCATTATTGACAATATTCCGCGGGTTTTGCCCAATGGCTGCAAGGCGGTGATCAACAAGAAGGGCTGGCAGGTCCTTCCGGTTTTTGATTTTCTGCAGAAAAATGGGAATATCTCCGCCCATGAGATGTGTCGCACCTTTAACTGCGGAATCGGCATGGTGGCGGTGGTTGATGGAAAACAGGTGGATGACTGCATGCAGCAACTGATCGCCCTGGGGGAAACCCCCTATCTGATCGGGGAGATTGACGCCATGAAGAAAAAAGATACCATGGCTGTTGAGGTGGATTGCGGCTGATTGAATGACGTTCTGCTGTTCTGGTTAAGGCTCGCGGGTTTCCCCCGTGGGCCTTTTTTGGTTGTGGCTTCAGCTTCCGCAGTCTTTGGTCCCGCCCTTGATCTTGTAAATGGCATGCTGCAACGCGGGGAGCACCGCCTCCAGATTTTCCCTGGCCGCCTTTTTGCTGCCAGGCAGGTTGATGATCAGGCTCTGTTTTCTGATGCCGGCGATTCCCCGGGAGAGGATGGCATTGGGGGTTTTTTGCAGGCTGGCCAGGCGCATGGCCTCGCCGATGCCAGGGATTTCCCGGTCAAGGACCGCCCGGGTAGCCTCGGGGGTCAAGTCGCTGGGGGAAACGCCGGTGCCGCCGGTGCTCAGGATCAGGTCTATTTTTTTTTCATCCGCCCAGGCCCGGAGGGTTTCTTCGATGATGGCGACTTCGTCCGGCACCACGGCATAGGCCACCACGGAATATCCCTGTTCGTCGAGCATTTTCCGTAGTTGCGGGCCGCTGGTGTCTTCCCGTTCCCCGCGCGAACCCTTGTCGCTGATGGTCAGTATGCCGCCGGTGTATGATGTCATGCGCAGTCTCCTTCAGTCAGATGCTGTCGGTCTGTATCTTAGTAAGAAAAATCCAATGAAGTCAAGCAGCTAATTGGAATGTCTGTTGTCTTCTGTCCGGCAACCTGCTATTTTGGTCGGTGCAATGAGAGCCGCATCAATCCTCTCATGTGTCGAGAGGGAGTGTTTGTTGTCAGGATATCCATATTTCTTCGGTTGCTTTTCATGGAAAAACCCGCACAGGATACAGGGAAAATAGCCAGGTCCGCCGGCACTGTCGGGGTGGCGGTTATGTGCAGCCGTATCCTGGGGCTGGTCCGGGAGCAGGTTTTTGCGGTGTTTTTCGGGGCGGGCTTTGCCTTTGACGCATTTGTGGTGGCCTTCCGTATCCCCAATCTCCTCCGCGACCTCTTTGGCGAAGGCGCCTTGAGCGCCGCTTTTGTCGCGGTCTTTTCCGATTATGAAACCAACAAGGGAGAAAAGGCGACCTGGGCCTTGGCGGGCAATGTCCTGGTTTTTATCGGAATTCTGCTCAGTTGCCTCACCCTGTTGGGGGTGTTCTTCGCGGAGCAGATCGTCGGTTTCATGGTCGAGGCCGAGTTTGAGGCCATACCCGGAAAGGTCGAACTCACCACGCTTCTTTCGATGATCATGTTCCCTTTTCTCTTTTTTATCTCCCTCTCCTCCGTGCTGATGGGGATTTTAAACACCAGGGGGCGTTTTTTCATCCCGGCCCTGGCCTCGGGCTTTTTCAACCTCGGTTCCATCGTCGGCGGTGTTGGCTTTGCCCTGCTCATGCCCCGGTTCGGTCAGCCGGCCATCGTGGGCATGGCCATCGGCACCCTGATCGGCGGTCTGCTTCAATTCGGCTGCCAATTGCCGGCCTTGTTTAAAGCCGGGTTTGTCTTTATGCCGCGGCTTGACCTCCGCCATCCCGGCCTGCGTCGGATCTTGAAACTCATGGCTCCGGCGGTGATCGGCCTTGCGCCCTTGCAGATCAACGTGCTGCTCAATACTTATTTCGCCTCTTCCCTGGCCGAGGGAAGCCTTTCCTGGCTCAGCTACGCCTTCCGCCTGTTCTGGCTGCCGGTGGGCCTTTTCGGGGTGGCGCTCTCCACTGCGACCCTGCCGGTGATTGCCCGGTATGCCGCGCTCAAGGATATGGACAACCTGCGGAAAACCTACGCTTCCTCGCTGACCCTGGCCTTTTCCCTGACCATTCCCGCTTCGGTGGGGCTGATTCTGCTGGGCGAGCCCATCACTCGGGTGATCTTCCAGCACGGCAGCTTTGACAGCCTGGCCACCACAAGAACCGCCGAGGCCTTGGCCTGTTATGCCGTGGGGCTTTTTGCCTATTCCTCGGTCAAGATCATGGTGCCGGTGTTTTATGCCCTGGATAAGGCCCGTTATCCCGTGGTGGGGAGCTTTTTGACCATGGCGGTCAACGTGCTTCTGGTCTGGCTCACCATCGGTTTTTTGCAGCACAAGGCCCTTGCCCTTTCCATCTCCTGCGCCATGATCCTGAATTTTCTTTTCCTGAGCACGGTCTTGTACCGGAAGCTCGGCGGGTATTCCCTTCGCTATCTGTTTGCCGGGCTGGGCAAGGTGCTGGCCGCGTCTCTGGGCATGGCCCTCTGGTTGATCGGGTTACATCGTCTTCTGGCTCCTTTTGACCTGGGCGGTTTCGCGGCCAGCCTGGCCGTTCTGGCAATGGCCATTGCCACCGGAGGAGCGGTTTATGGGGTGACGCTCTATGCCTTGGGGTTCAAGGAGCTGACCATGCTGGTGGAACGGGTTCGGCACCGGTTTGGCCGGCAAGGATGATGGCTCTTCGGCGTTAATCAAGCCGGCGCAGGAGGCTGAGCTGTCCCAGCAGGGCCGGAACAGCGGTATCGACCCGGAGGATGCGGGCGCCGAGGCTGAAGGGCATGAAGCCTTGCTCCTTGAAGCGGTGCACCTCAAAGTCAACCCAGCCCCCCTCCGGGCCGATGGCCAGGACCGCCCGCTGCGCCGACAGCCCGCGGGCTGCCTGGGCCATGGTCCGGTCGCCTTCCGGATGGGCGAGAAGCCGGATGGGGCAATCGCGGAGCAGCTCGGGGAGCAAGTCTTCCACGAATGGCCGGAAGCGGGGATGGACGGAGATCTCCGGCAGCCTGGTGTCAATGGCCTGCTCAAGGCCAAGGCAGAGCGGTTCGGTAAAGTCGTTGCTCTGGATGAGGGTGGAGCTGAAAAAACTTTTTTCAACCCGGTTGGCGTTGACCAGGAATATTCGGCTGATCCCCATGGAGACCGCCTGGGCCAAGACCCGTTTCAGCATGATGGGGCGGGGCACGGCCAGGATCAGGTCGGTGGGCGGCAAAGGGGGAGGTTCGGTGGCGAGGTGCACCTCAAGGACAACGGTGTTGCCTGCCATCTCCCGGATGCAGCCGGTGCCGAGCAACCCGCCCAGCATGCCGACCCGGAGAGTGTCTCCGGCCGTGGCGCGGAGGATTTTACGGATGTGTTCGGCGCGGCGTCCGGTCAGGGTGACATGCTGACCGGTCAGTTCCCGCGGATGGAGTAGGATCAGGTTCATAATGGATATGGTATCGGCTTTTTTTTACAATCTGTTCATGACGGTGGGGGTGATTGTATTCGCTCCGCTTCTTTTCGTCAAAGTTATACTGACCCCCAAGTATCGCCGCCGTTCCGGCAAGCGGTTGGGCTTCGGCCTTGGGGAAAGCCCCGGCGCTGACGGTTCGTACCGCCCCCGCATCTGGGTGCATGCCCTGTCCGTGGGCGAGGTGGCTTCCGCCCGGAATCTGGTGCAGGAACTGCGGCGCAAGTATCCACACGGAATCATTATCTTTTCCTCGGCCACCCGGGCCGGTGAGTCTTTTGCCCGCAGCACACTCCATGAGCATGTTGATTGTTTCGCTCCCTTTCCCTTTGATCTGCTCATGAGCGTAAGGCGGTTGCTTTCCTGGGTAAGGCCCGATCTTTTTGTTCTGGTGGAGACCGATTTCTGGCCGAATTTTCTGCGGGAGCTCAATCGGCGGGGCATCCCGTCTCTTCTGGTCAATGGCCGGGTCTCGGAAAGCTCCCTGGCCCGATATCGCAGGTTCCGCTGGTTCTTCCGGCCGCTCTTCAATTCCTTCCGCGTCCTTGCCATGCAGACGGAGCAGGATGCCATGGCCCTGCGGCAGCTCGGGGTTGACCCGGCCAGACTGGCTGTGCCGGGCAACCTGAAATACGATGCGGCCCTGTCTGGGGGCGGTGTCACCGCCGGGCTTGACCGGTCTGCCTTGCGCATTCCGGAGCATGCTCTGGTCTGGGTGGCGGGCAGCACCCACACAGGAGAGGAAGAGATTGTTTTCACGGTTTTTCAAGAACTTCTCCGGTCCGGCGTCCATCTGTTTCTGGTGCTGGCCCCGCGGAATGTGGAGCGGGGCGCAGAACTTGCCGCCATGGCGGCCCGGCACGGTTTTGCCGCCTGCCGCCGCTCGCTCGGCGAAGCTGGGGAGGGGGCGGTGCTGATCCTCGATACCCTGGGAGAGCTGTCATCGGTGTACGCCCTGTGCGATGTGGCTTTTATCGGTGGCAGTCTGGTGCCCCAGCGGGGTCATAACCCCTTGGAACCCGCGGTGCATGGCAAGCCGGTCCTGTTCGGGCCGTGCATGGAGGATTTTGCCGAGATCAGCCGTGATCTTCTCGCAGTTGGCGGGGCCAGGCTTGTCCGCGATGGAGGAGAACTCCGCGCCGGCCTTGCCCTCCTGCTGGACGATCCTGCCGAGCGGGAGCGGGCAGGGCGCCAGGCGCAGGAGCTGGTCGCGTCACGGCGCGGGGTCACCGAGGCGCACGTCGCCCTGATTAGCGATATCGTGGCGCGGGAGGGGAAAGGATGAGACCGCTGCTTGCCGTGCTTTTTCTGGTCGGCCGCATTTTTTCGCCGGCATACAGCCTGGTCATGCTGGTGCGCGCCTATCTCTACCGGAACGACATCTTCTTGAAATCCCAACGGCTGCCGGTTCCGGTCATCAGCATCGGCAATCTCACCCTGGGAGGCACCGGGAAAACACCCATGGTGCGTTATGTAACCCGCTTGCTCATGGACAGGGGGGTGCGGCCGGCCATTGTCAGCCGCGGCTATGGCGGCAAGGCCGCAGGTCGGGTCAATATCGTTGCCGATAGGACGAAAACGCTGCTTCCGCCTGAGATGGCCGGGGATGAGCCGTTCATGCTGGCCGAGGCGCTGCCCGGAGTGCCGGTCCTGACCGGCTCCCAGCGAGCGCGGGTTGCACGGCATGCAGTCGAGGCCTTCGGGGCGAACCTCGTTGTCATGGACGATGGCTTTCAGCACCTCGCCCTACGGCGTGATCTTGATCTGGTTTTGTTCAGCGCCAGGACGCTCCTCGGCAATGGCCGGGTTTTTCCCGGCGGTGAATTGCGGGAACCGCTCTCCGCCCTGAACCGGGCCCATGCCTTTGTCATTACCGGGGTAGACAGCAGCAATCGTTCTGTGGCCGAGGATTTTCAACGCCGGCTGCAGGGGTCTTTTCCGGCAAAGCCTGTGTTTTCCGGGGAGTATCTGCCTGCCGGGATCTGGCACAGCAGCCAGGATAAGGCCTGCACCCTGGCCGAGGCCAAGAGCATGGAGGTGTTTTCCTTTGCCGGAATCGCAAACCCGGATTCCTTCCGCCAGACCTTGCGACAGGAGGGTTTTTCCGTGACCGGCTCCACGGAGTTCAGGGATCATCACGACTATACAGCGCAGGATGTCGCCGCTCTTGTCGCCGCAGCCCGGGCAAGCGGGGCCCGGGCGCTTATCACCACGGAAAAGGATTTTGTCAAACTCCGGCCATTTTTCGGTTCGTTTCCCATCCTGGCCTTGACCATCGAGCTTCGCATGGGCCAGGAATTCGATCTGTTCCTGGCGGATCACCTCTCCCGCCACGCTCTGTAGCGGCAAAAAAACCGTTCCCAAGGAAAGCGGGCGGTTTCGGGTGTGGTTTTTTTGCAACAGTCAGGTGGGCCAGTGGCACGCATGGTTTTCGCATTGTTTTTTTAACATATTGAAAACAAAGCATTTATTTGTTTATTTTCCGGCAGGGCTCGCGCTGGTCTGTTTTTTGCATTATTCCAATATGGTTTATTGAACGTTGCAAAATACACACAGACGACAAGAGAGTGTTTAATATATGGATTCTTTACAGCACACCATCAAAAGGCCGGTAAGCTTCGCGGGTATCGGCCTCCATTCCGGCAAGGTTGCCACTCTTTCCATTCTGCCCGGCGAGAAAAACAGCGGGATTCGCTTTCTCCGCAGTGATCTGCCGCAGGCCGCGCCAACCCCTGCCTTCATGGACCGGATTATCGACACCCGTCTTGCCACCACCATCGCCACCGAGGATGAGGCGATGATCTCCACCACCGAGCATCTGCTGGCCGCGCTTTTCGGCATGGGCATCGATAATGCGGTGATCGAGCTGGACGGCCCTGAGGTGCCGATCATGGACGGCAGCGCCGGTCCTTTTGTCCATGTGCTGAAACGGGTGGGCCGCCGTCGGCAGGACGCCTGCAAATGGATGCTCAAGGTGAACAAGGAGATCTCCTATGTCGAGGGCGATTCCTATGTGAAGATCCTGCCCTATGACGGGTTCAAGGTCACCTGCGAGATAGAGTTCAACCATCACCTGATCAAAAAGCAGACCTTTTCCAGTGATCTCAACCCGCAAAAATTCGCCAAGGAGGTTGCCGGGGCCAGAACCTTCGGTTTCCTGGACCAGGTTGAGAAGCTCCGCCAGAGCGGTCTTGCCCTGGGCGGCTCCCTGGAAAATGCCGTGGTAATCGATGATGACGGCATAGTCAATGCCGAGGGGCTGCGTTTTGCCGACGAGTTCGCCCGGCACAAGACCCTGGACGTGATCGGCGATCTGGCCCTGCTGGGCTTCCCCCTGCTGGGTCATGTCGTGACCAGGAAATCCGGGCATGGCCACCATTTCTCCCTGATGAAGCAGCTTGCCGCCCAGCCCGAGCGGTGGGACCTGATCGCCTATCGGGGAGAAGGGGAGAGCCGGGTGCTTGAAAAGGTTGTCTTGACCACCAAGGAGGCTGGCGACAAATTGCTTTCCTATCTGATGCCGCCCAGCATCGCCCTTGCCGGGCAACACTGCTTCGCCTGAACACGAGTAGCCTCTCCCGAGAGGAACGACCCGCGGATGTTGCAAAACTCTGCGGGTTTTTTTACGCCCATCGTCCGGCAAGGATCGTCTGCGCCCAGGGCCGCGGATGCCGCTTGCCGCGAATCATCCTTGCAATGGCGTGGGAAATTGGTACCATGCAGCAGTATTATTATTGATTCAATATGGCCGGGGATGTTCAGCCCGGCCTGATCAACCAAGAGGAGCAGGATATGGGTTTTTCCGGAAAGCTTGGCTTTGTCGGTGGGGGGCTGATGGCCGAAGCCCTGATCAAGGGCATTACAGGGGCCGGGCTTGTCAAGGCCGACCAGATTCTGGTCGCGGACCCCAGCAGTGCCCGGCGTGCGTTGCTGCAGAAGGACTATAATGTTACCGCGGTTTCAGAGGCCACGGCTGTCTGGGCGGAATGCAAGGTGGTGGTTTTGGCGGTAAAACCGCAGGTGATCGGCGCAGTTCTTTGCGAGTCCCGCGAAGCAATAAACGCGACCCACCTGCTTATTTCCATTGCCGCGGGGGTTCCGCTGTCCGTGCTGGAAGGCGCGGTTTCCGGGCGCGGCTGCCGGGTTATCCGGGTGATGCCCAATACCCCGGCCATCGTGCTCAAGGGCGCTTCCGCCTTAAGCCCCGGTCAGGGCGTGAATCCCGAAGATCTGGCCGTGGCCACCAGCATCTTCGATGCGGTCGGGGTCAGTTTTGTGCTGGACGAGTCCTATCTGGATGCGGTTACCGGTTTGAGCGGCAGCGGCCCGGCCTATGTCTTTACCTTTATCGAGGCCCTGATCGACGCAGGGGTCAAGGTCGGACTGGCCCGTCCCGTGGCGCAGACCCTTGCCCTGCAAACCGTGCTCGGCTCGGTATTGCTGGCTTTGGATGGGACCAGGCATCCCGCCGAGTTGCGGGCCATGGTGACTTCCCCGGGCGGCACAACCATTGCCGGCTTGCATGAGCTTGAAAAGGGGGCCTTCAGGGCGCTGGTCACCAACGCGGTGGAGGCGGCCACCAACCGTTCCAGTGAACTTGGGAGGCTTGTGGTCTCGGGCTTCGGCAAGGAGTTACCACAAAAATAACCGTGCCGTCTGGATGGAAGAACGGCATGAGACGCCGGAAGGGAACAGTGCAGAGGTGCTGATTCGTAACGGCGTCGAAGTAGATTGGGTAAGCAATGAATATTCGCAAGGTTGGGATCATCTGTCGAAAGGATTCGCCCGCCGCCCTGGCGATGAGCAGGGAACTGCTTTCCTGGCTGGGGGAACGGGGTATTGGCGCCGAGGTGGATACCCTTGCCGACGATATGGACCTGCTTATCATCCTGGGCGGGGACGGCACCCTGCTCCATGTCGCGGACCAGGCGAGCCGGCTGCGGGTGCCGGTGGTCGGGGTGAATCTCGGCGATCTCGGGTTTCTGACCGAGGTGGCGGTCAGCGAGCGGTATGAGGTTCTGGAAGGGATTCTCGCCGGGGAGATGGTTATTGAGGAAAGGCTGATGCTCAAGGCCAGGATTCATCGCGGCGGCGAGGCGGTGGCTTGGCGCTATGCCCTTAACGATGTGGTGATCAGCAAGGGCAGCGTTGATCAGTTGCTTCAGTTGAGCACCTGGGCCGACCAGAAGTACATCACAACCTACCGGGCGGATGGGTTGATCTTTTCCACCCCCACCGGCTCCACGGCCTACAACCTTTCCGCCGGGGGGCCCATCGTCAATCCGGCCTTGCAGTCCATCCTGGTCACGCCGATCTGCCCGTTCATGCTGGAGAGCCGGCCGGTGCTTCTCCCCGCAGCGGTCTGCCTCACCACCAAACTTGCCGAGCAGGTCAATAAGGCGAAGGTTATTGTCGATGGCCAGCCCGCCTGGGAAATGTCGGCCAGTGAAACCCTGGAGGTGGTGGCCTCGGAAAGGCCCCTGCACCTCATCTGCTCGCCCCAGAAGGATTATTTTGAAATCCTGCGCAACAAACTGAATTGGGGCGGGAGGGCAGGAGAGGTACGGAAAAACAAGCGGTGAGGGGTGTGGTTTGAGATAACAAAAAAAGCGGCGGTCTCTTTGGTTTGAGGCCTTCGCTTTTTTATTGTAAGTTCCCCCTCCCCTTGCGGGAGGGGGCTAGGGGGTGGGGGAACTTGCCAGTGCGGACTCAGTCCGCAACGTCACCCCCCCCCCCATCCCCCCCCCCCCAGGGGGCGGGGGGAAAAAACCAAAGGAAAAAACCGGGGGTAAAAATAAATTTTTTCTTCCTCCCTCTTGGCCCGGGCGTC
>Ga0074195_1001504_pt1 | contig 32200 bp, 24 predicted proteins | sample EPASupsiteHSE623_FD_64525 | JGI IMG/M metagenome (GOLD analysis project Ga0074195, IMG submission 64525) | Bioremediated contaminated groundwater from EPA Superfund site, New Mexico - Sample HSE6-23 | ecosystem: Environmental > Aquatic > Deep subsurface > Groundwater > Contaminated ... | reverse complement strand
CCTACGCCAACTGTTCTTGATACATTTGTTTTGTCTATTAGTGTTGGGTTCTTTTCTTCCACCACTTTGAGTGCTCTATCAATACCCTCTTTTAAAACATCATCCAGCAAAACCACATTTCCTTTTCTCGTACTCATGTTTCCATCTTTCATGTGCATTCTTCCAAAAGGAACATGCACCGCTTCTCCATGGTACCATGGGAATCTTTCAGCCCCAGTGAAAAGCTGTTTAAAGTGCATTGATTGCGCTATATCCACGATATACAAAACTCGTACTGGGTGCCATGTGCTTATTCTATATTTCAATGTCGCGAAATCTCTTGTTGAATATAGAGTTGCTCCATCTTTTTTCTGAACCACAAATGGGGCTATTTCCTGATCTTCATATTTCACTACGTATGCCCCTTCTTCTCCAACTTCGAAAATATTTCTTTCTTTTCCTTCTTTTAAAATGTCTGCCATTTTGTCTTCATAAAAACTCTCTCCTTGTACATAATCGAAATGAACTCCTCCCAATTCTTTATAGGTCTTTTCAATTTCCTTCATACTTTCTTCAACAAACCATTCCCAAAGTTTTCTGTTTTCTTCATCTCCCTCCTCGAATTTCTTGAACTCTTTTCTCGCCTCATCTTCCATTGCAGGCTCTTTCTCAACTTCTTCGTGAAATTTTACATAAAGCTTCAATAATTCCGCGATAGGCGCTGTTTGCACTACCTCTTTATTCCCCCATTTTTTGTACGCAAAGATCAGTTTTCCGAACTGCGTTCCCCAATCTCCGATATGGTTTACGCTTACGCATTCGAATCCAAGATGAGAGAAAATATTGTATAGGCTTTGACCTATAATGGTAGAAAGTAAATGATGAACTCCAAGTGGTTTTGCTATATTTGGAGAGCTGTAATCCATTACCACAACCTTTCCTTTTCCTATTTCGCTTCCTCCATAATTCTCTTTTTCTTTTAAAACTTTTTTAATTTCATTTTTAAGTAAATCCTCAGAAACGTAGAAATTTATAAATCCTGGACCGGCAATTTCTATCTTGAAATCTTTTTGTTTAATGTTTTTTATAATTTTCTCGGCAATGTCTCTTGGTGGAAGTCCAAGAATTTTTGTAAGATGCATTGCCACATTGCAGGCGTAGTCTCCGTGATCTCGAGAAGCTGGATATTCTATGTTCACTTCCGGATTGAGAATTTTTGGGAAGGCCATCATGATAGCCATCTCCATGATTTTTTTAATTTTCTGTCTCAAAGTGTGATCGTCTTCTACTTTTAGAGTCTGCATATCCTCCTGTATAAGAACTATTTGCTCGATTATATCATCTTTTTTTTGAGATTTCTTAGATTTCCTCAGTTCTTTTTTTTTTAGTTTTTCCATCTCTAAAAAATAGGCTTTCTCTTGCTGAGGCACTCTTCCATCATTTACAGTCGTTCTTCCTTGGATTCCCAGGTCAACTATGGGGTTTTCTTCATTTAAAATATATGACTCTGTTCTGCCACCAATATACTTTTTTATTCCGTTTACTATATCGTCTATAATTGCTCCAAATTCATCCATGTGAAGTTTGCTCATGTCTTCAACTAGAAGCATTGCGTTAACAGTTTTATTTGTGAATTTTGTCCTCTCACAGTCACGGTAATTCCAGTATCTGCATGTAATTCCACCTCTATCCATATAGGCCACTTCTCCTTCTTTTGCCTCTTCTACGTTTATGGAGTTCATCGGTCTGAACGCTTCTCCTCCTTTCGTAAAAGTTAGCTTTATGTCTCCACAAAGCCAATCCATGTCGTCTCCGCCTATTGGAAGCATGTATTTTAGAGAATAGTAGTTATATAGATCTACTAGTGAATTTACGTGTGGAATTTCCTTCTTGTTTTTTACTCTTTCTAGAAGTGCACTTATTGAACACGGGTATTTCTTTGGATTTATGCCAAAATTCCCATATGCTGCATCCCACGCTGCTATTCGTGGATGTTCATGGATATCTTTTTCTTCAAATTCCCTTCCTCTTTGCGCAGCAATTCCTCTGAGTAAGCTTTGTACTGAAGACGAAGACCTGGAAAGATTTAATCCTTTTATGAGAATTACACCCACTTTTAGATCTTGATATGCCGCAAATATTTCTTTTTCTATTTTGAGATTCATGTTTTTAGTACTTATTTGTCAGTATTTTAGTGAAAAGTCTATGTAATTAATAGTCATTTCTTGAGAATTTTCCTAAAATTTTGTAATATGGTCTTCGACTTAACAAACTATGGACCCGAATATCATTATTTTAATCACTTTAGTTCTACTCTCTGCCTTCTTTTCTGCTAGCGAGATAGCTTTAATATCATTAAGTAAGTCAAAAGTCAATGACCTGGTTGAACGGAAGGTGTCAAACAGTAGGACTTTAAAAGCTTTAAAGAACAATCCTCACAGAATTTTGATAACAGTATTGATCGGTAACAATATAGTGAATATTGCAGCCAGTTCTATCGCAGCGGTCATTTTTACTGAAAAATTCGGATCTTCTGGAATAGGGATAGCAACTGGAGTAATGACATTTATAATCCTTGTTTTTGGCGAAATAACACCAAAATCTTTTGCTCAACAGCATGCCGAGGGACTAGCTTTATTAGTATCTAAGCCAATTTATTTTCTGCAAATCGTACTTTTTCCTGTGGTTTGGATTTTCGAAAGGTTAGTAAATATAATTAGTTATCTTTTTGGTACAAAAAAAGCTCATACCGTTACTGAAGGAGAGATTGTAGCAATGCTCAAAATCGGCGCAAAGGAAGGATCAATAGAAAAACATGAAAAAGAGCTGATAGAAAATGTTCTTGAGTTTAATGACATACAAGTTGAAGAGATTATGACTCCTAGAATAGCGATTGAAGCTTTGGATTGTGACATGAGTATTCAGGATGCTGTGGATTTTGTCATAAAACACACTCATACAAGAATTCCTGTATACAAAGACAATATTGACCATATTGTTGGCATTATTTCAATAAAGGATCTTTTGAAATATTTCGATAAATGTCCTCCAAATAAGAAATTGAGAAATCTAAAAATACCACCTCCTCTCGAAGTGCCTATGTCAAAGAAGATTAATAAGCTGTTCAGTGAGTTTCAGCGGAAACATTTTCACATGGCTATTGTGATCGATGAACACGGGGGGACAGCTGGCCTTGTAACTCTTGAGGATCTTTTGGAAGAAATTGTGGGAGAAATCGTAGATGAATTTGATATTGCTGAAAAACCTATGGAGATTGTGGATGCAAGCACGATTATCGTGAAAGGGTCGGCTTTAATTGAAGATATTAATGACTTTTTCCGAATAAAATTTGGCGATAATGATAGGGATACAATAAATGCTATGCTCAGTGAACATCTTCATCGTTTTCCTAGGGAAGGAGAAAAAATAACATTCCCTAACGTGAAAGTAAAAGTCCTCAAGATGAAGAAAAATGTTGTAGATAGTGTCAAAATTACAAAAATATAGGTAAAAGCTCTCTTTGGGTATTGATTCTATCAGGCTTTTTTGCTATAATTATGTGATAAATTCAAACAAATAAAAACAAAAGTTAAATAACAAAAACAAATATGAAAAGATTTATCACTTATGTAGTTGGCACTATGACCTTGATTTACGCCCTTGCATTACCGGCGTTTGCCGAGGTTCAGTATCTTGCTTCACTTGATGTAGTAGGATTAAAAGCTACTCCTTATGATGGCGCAGTGAAGGTTGAATGGACTAACCTTTCCAACGCTACGAGTTATACCGTTTGGTATGACACTAAGGCGCCAGAGGAAGCCGGAGAGTCTCCAGAAAACTCTACTACAGAGTTGATTAAGAGTTCTCCATATGTAGTAAAAGGACTGACAAATGATACAAAGTATTATTTCACTGTCACTGCTACTGATGCCCAGGGAAATGAAAGTGCTGACTGGGGTGATCCTATTGTAAATGCTACTCCAAATAAGGCAGCTGGCCCTTATGCTGATACAGATGCTCCTCAACTTGCAAAGGCTGAAGCATTGAACAGTGAAGAGGTTAAAGTCACTTTCTCGGAGGCAATAGTATTACTACAGACCTCACCTGAAGATTCTTTCGTCATCGAAAGCAATAGTGATTTTTCAAATTTGATAGTAAAAGGAGCTGTTATGGACGCAGTTGATACAACTGGAAAAACTGTTATTTTGACTACAGATAAACAAACAAAAGACGTAGATTATACTTTGACAGTTTCTACTGATGTGAGAGATAAGGCTGGAAATCCAATCATTAGTGGATCTTCTTCAACTACTGTATTTAAAGGTACAGATGTTGCAAAAGTCGGACCAGACACTACTCCTCCAGAAGTGGTTGCAGCAGAGTCTGTTGATAATACACATATCGTAGTTAACTTTAATGAAACCATTGAATTAGATATTGATCCTACAACAAACTTCACTATCGCTGAAAAAGATAGCGCTACAACTAAACTTGAGATTACCGGGGTCACTCTTGGCAAAAATACTCAGAATGTTGAGAATGCGTCTGTAGTTATTACTACGGCTTCTCAATCTGATAAGAAATATGTCGTTACTGTTACTAAAGTAGAAGATAGTGCCGGAAATGAGATTGGAGCGGTGAAAAATACAGCTACATTTGATGGTGTTAAAGCCGGAGACCCTCCTCCAAATGTCACAGGACCTTCTGACGTAGCAAATTTCTTGGCTCAAAAAATTAAACAGGCTGAGAAATATACAGTAAAATTGACTTGGAAAGTTCCTACAGGGAATACAGGAAAAGTTGTGGAACAGTTAATGTATTCTAGTGACGACAAAGGTGTAAATTATGAAAAAGAGGCAGCTCTTGGAGCAGAGGCAACTTCCTATGAAGTTAAGGACCTGGTTCCTGGAGAATATTGGTTCAAGCTTACACAAAAAGACACTAAAGGAAATGAAACCGTAGGATCAATTGTAAAAGTTATTCTTTCAAAGACGGGTCCTGGAATGCTTGGACTCGTTCTATTTTCTATAATTGGTGGAAAGCTTGTAACAAGAAAGAAAAAGAAATAAGCATTCAGCATCTAGAAAAGTAAGCTCAGTTCGATTTGCGGAAAAGAGTCTAGGCTCCTAGGGGGTCCAGACTCTTTTTTTAATATTTTTTTAATATTTGAGTGGTATTGTCGGGTCATGATTAAGTTGAATTCCAATATAAAGAGATACCTTGTTTTGGCCTTACTGGGAGCTTATTTTGCATTCGCATATCTTATCGTGAGAGTTCCAGATGACAAGTTTTATATACACTTTTTGAATGTTGACCAAGGCGATAGCATTTTCGTAAAAACTCCTGAGAATCATCAAATTCTGATAGATGGCGGGCCTAAAAATTATGTTTTAAAAGAATTGGATAGGGTTATGCCATTTTTTAATAAAAGCTTTGATCTGATAGTACTTACACATCCTCACTACGACCACTATGCCGGATTAACTGAAGTTGTAAAAAGATACGAGGTGAAGAATCTTTTGATCACTGGTGTAGATACAAAAGATTCTGGATATTTAGCTTTTCTAGACATTATTAAACAGAAGAAAATTAAAACTTTTATCGCCGAGAGTCATACGGATTTTCTTTTTGGCGAGACGTATTTTGACGTTATTTATCCTTTTGATTCCATAAAAGGAGAGTCATTCAGCAAACTGAATAATTCCTCTATAGCTATGCGTATTCTATATAAAGATAAATCTATTTTATTGAATGGTGACCTTGAAAAGGCTGGCGAAAAAGACCTTATTGAAAATGTGAAAAATTTGAAATCTGATGTTTTTAAGGCCAGTCATCATGGCAGTAAAACTGCAAATACTTTTGATTTGCTCCAGAGAGTTAGGCCTGAAATGGCTATCATCCAAGTCGGTAAAAATAATAAATTCAACCACCCTCATGAAGAAACCATAAAGACTTTTAAGGCTCTTGGAATTAAATATTTTAGGACTGATCTAAATGGCGCACGGGAGATTGTTTTCTAAATTCTCTTGATTGCTGCTCCAAGGCTACGAAGTTTTCCGTCCAAATTTTCGTAACCTCTATCTATGTAGTTTATGTTTGAAATTTCCGTTTTCCCATTCGCTATGAGTGCTGCAATTACCATAGCCGCTCCTGCACGAATATCACAGCTGGATATAGGCATTCCTTTTAGTTCTCTCGATCCGATTATTAACGCCTGGTGAGGGTTTAAAAATTCAATGTGTGCTCCCATTTTTTCCAATTCAAAAAGATAGTTTAAGCGACCTTCAAATAGAGTTTCGAAAATTTTGCTCACGCCTTTCGCTTGAGTTAGTAAGACTGTAAATGGGGCTTGTAGATCAGTTGCGAAACTCGGATGGACTGCCGTTCTCAAAATACGAACACCATTTATTTCTTTCGATGGATATATGTGAACTTCATTATCTTTTAAAGTAAATTTTGCTCCTATTTCTTCCATTTTTTGCCAGAAACTATCTAAGTCGCTAGTACAGATTCCTTTTATTACGACGTCGCCTTTTGTGGCTACTGCTGCTATTGCTAGAGTTCCTGCCTCAAGGTAATCTCCAGTTATTTTATAGTGAACTCCTTTCAATGATTTTACTCCTTTGATTTTGATAATGTTTGTTCCAATTCCAGAAATTTTTGCTCCCATTTTGTTTAAGAAATTGCACAAGTCTTGTACATGAGGTTCTGTTGCAGACAGACGTATTTCCGTATCTCCTTTCGCTAAAACTGCTGTCATTACCGCATTTTCGGTGGCAGTTACGCTGAGTTCTGGAAGTATTATTTTTGCCCCTATTAATCCTTTTGCTTTTACATGAAGTCCTTTTTCTTCATCAATTACTTTTGCTCCAAATTGTTCAAATGCGTATGTATGAGACGAAAGAGTTCTTTTCCCAAGTACGCATCCTCCAGGAAATGCCATTTTTACGTCTCCAAACCGATGTAGAAGTGCACCCATCACAAGGATTGAAGCTCTCATTTTTTTTACTAATTTTTCTGATATTTTTCTAGACTTCAAGACTGAGGAGTCGATTTCTAATTTATTCTTTTCGAATTTAATTTTTGCTCCAATTCCCTCTAAAATCTGAATCATAGAGCGAATATCTGCTATGTTTGGTACGTTTTCTAAAACTACTTTTTCTTTGGTCAATAAAGATGCACAAATAATCGGCAGTGCCGCATTTTTTGATCCGCCAACCGTAACTGTCCCTTTTAATGATTTTCCCCCCATTACTTCTAGCTTCTCCATATAATTACTTAATATGTGCCCATTATAGTCATTTTCGAGACAAAATAAACTTCAAATTGCATTTAATAACATAATTATTTTTTAGTCTATATCAGAATCGACATTTATAGATACCAGGTTTGAAAAAAGATCAAAAAATTGCTATAATTTCTAGATTCAAAAAAACAAATATAAAAATGAAAAGAAGACTTAAGAAAATTTTATTATATATATTCGTTGCGTCGTTTGCTCTGTTGCTTGGAGTTGTTCTTTCTATGGATGAACCTTTCATTGTACGTGCAAACGTTATGGATTCTATCCAACAATATGATTTAGGAATTGATAAAGTCGTAATGGAAAAAATCGCCGATCCTAATTCCGATCTAAATTATTACAAATATAACGCTACGTTAATCCTACACAATTATGGTGATGACCTTATGGATCGCAAAATTGTTCTACACGCTGGTGAAAATCAAAAACATGTATTTGTCTTTAATACTGATGATGGATTTAGCCTTAAAAAAGGTGAAAAGTATATAGTTAGAAATTATGGAGTTCTGACTGACAACATCGTTGATAATGAAGAAATAGCCTTTGAAATAGATCTTAGAGACAGGAAAGATATTAACAGTGCGAATAACCGTTATCTTTTAAATTTCAATTAAACTACGTGTTTTAAATAACAATCCTCGCAGAAAATTATAAGAGGGCTGTTTTTTGGATATGATGTTTCAATCGATTTTCCACAATTCTCGCATGATTTAGCGCATATTTTGTTTGGATTCCTTAGAGATAGTCTTTCTAGAAGTCTGCATTCGTTGCATTTTCTCGGCAGAGGCAATCCTTGTTTTCTGTAGAATTTCAATTCAGAAGCTATTATCTTATAATTTCTTTCACAATCTTCACATGCTAGAATTTCTTGAGTCACCGAATCGTCGATTTCAGAGATTTTATCTGGAAAAATGTAAGATTGTTTTTGATAATCTCGCGTGTCTTTTTCTTTCCATGAGTATCCTTGTTTTGTGGCTTCTTCTTGGGACATTGGATATGTCTCGTTTGCTATAGTTTCGTTATAACAGAATGGAGAATCTTTTATTGGAAAGAAGTTCCCCCATTCGCCAGTTTTTTTCATGTGATCTGTAATTTTCGGTAATAGTTTTTCGTACTCTTCCTTTGAATATTGCTTGTTCAATATGCAGTAATTTTTGTGTTGTACTCCTATACAACCAAAACAATTTGATGATGACATTGTAAGATCACAATATGTGGCATCACTAGTATCGTTATATGTATATGTGCAATATTTAAGATTTACTCCGTTTATGCACATACCATCATAAACAAGTTCGCAAATGGAGCAATTGTTCACATCCATAGAATCATATATTCTTTCGTCGCATCTGTATGCATATTTTAAGTCTTGAGATTTGTCTACAATGAAGCAATTTTTACAGTTTTTTGAATTTAAAATATAGTCCCCGGTACAATTTTCCGTATTTAAATTGTGGGTATATCTGTGGATTGCAGATTTCAAAACTTGTTCCTTAAAAATCTGCCAATATTTAGAATATGTCTTGTATGAGCCCTGTTTCATTTCTGCAATGAATTTATCAAACTCTTCTTTTGGTACAGGTTTATTGAAAATATGATAATTTTTATTTCTTAAGTTGTAGCAAAAAATAATATTATTACACCCCTTGCAGTCAAAACTAAAGTACGAATCCGAACAAGTGCTACAGTCCTGCAAATGGCTACAGTTATAGCATTTTTGGCAATCCACTAAATAGTAGGAGAGCTCACAATCCCTTGCAAATGAATTGTCTACTAAGTTTCTTGAATGATAAGTGACATAACAATACATTGCATCTTCGGTGAACCCCATGTCGAAACAAAGATGACAGTTTTTTGAATACCAACATTGATTTACGAATGGGCTATTTTCGTTTGCTGTAATAGTTAAAGCGGGCCTTGGAACCTTTAATCCCAGCTCTTTAAATTGCTCAAAAAATGGCCTAGAAAAATCAAATTCCTGTCCATAATCCAAAGCATCCCATTTGTCTGACCACCAAATGTCTGTGCGATAAATTTTGAACGGTTTGTCCTCTGAATATATTGAAATTATTTTATCTTTTGAAAAATCACATATCCTATTGTAAAGACATCTTTCATTTCTATACGCCATTCTTGCCTGTGCTCGACAGTCCGGACAATTTAGTGGGTCTGGAACATTTAGCCTTTTGTAAAAATCTTTATCCTCTTCTTCTATTGCGAATTCTCGGCTACATTGCTGGCATTTACTCATTTCAATAATTTATTAATAATTCCGAAAAATTTGTCATATACGCCGTCATGTGGAACAAATTCCTTGGGAGTTGATTTTAACATTTCCTCTAATTTTTCAAAGTAAATAAATTTCACTTCTGAAACTTCATCTTTTTTTAGCCTGAATTTGTCTATAGGCCAGCTTAATTCAATCATGTAAACTTCTTTAAATTCATTATTTATAAACTTTCCATTATTTGTAATATGACTTTCTTTTGATTCAAATAAAAATTTTAAATCCTCCTTTTCCGCATTTACTCCAAGTTCTTCTTTTAACTCTCTTAACGCTGCGTTTATGCTTCTTTCTCCTGCATCAACATGTCCAGAACAGGAGACCTCCCAAAGGTCCGGATATGATTCTTTTTCATGTGCACGTTTTTGAAGCAATAATTCTTTCTTATTATTTACTATCCAAATATCTATTGATTTATGCCAATCGCCATCACGATGAATTTCATGGCGATCTTTTGTTTTACCTGTTGTATGCCCATTTTCATCTAACACGTCGAAGAGTTCCATGGAAATTGTTTTTAATCTACGGTGATTATACAGACTAAACAATTTTCTCTAAATAGCACTTTTCGCAGAATATATTTTCGTAATGTTCTAGAGAATAAGTGGATTTGATTTCCTTATGACATCTCGAACATTCTCTGTCTAACAGTCTTCTATTGGGGCGAGAGTATAGTTTGAATAAATAGCGACAGTCTGGGCAATATAGAGGGATTGGTAACTTATATTTTTTATAAAACTTTAGTTCCGAAGGAATAATTTTGTAGTTTTTCTTACAAATTTCACAGGACAATATCTCTTCTAATATATTGTGTGACACGTCGTCAACTGAACTCGGGATTTTGTAAGTTTGAGAGAGGTATTCGCGATCTTCTCTGTCTTTATAATTAAGTCCTAAATTCAAAATTTCGTTTTTCTGAAGCGGATAATAATCATTTGCCACGGTTTCGTTATAACAAAATGGTGATAACGTCATCGGGAAAAACTCACCATATTCTCCTTTATTTTTAAGCTCAATTTCGCTCGGCTGGGAACCCACTAGCCCCATCCTCGCTTCAGTTTCGCGCTCGCGCCGTGCGCTCGCCGGTGATCCTCCCATATGTTCGATGATTTTGTTCTTCAATTCTTTGTATTCTTTTTCTGAATATTGTTTGTTAAAAATGCAGTATTTTTTGTATTTCATTCCCACACAGCCAAACAAATCCGAACATGATGCTGCCGTATCTGAGTATTCAATATTGTGTGATGTCCAACATCCTATTGAAAACTTAATATCATATGAATTGTAGCCAATGCTTGTGCCTTCATATGTAATTTCGGCATCGGTTGTATGGCATACATCCATCATATCTTTCGCGTTGAAAGCTGTGTATACATACCTACAATCTTGACCATATGACAGATCATAGCAGTCGGTGCAATTCTTCGAATCAAATAGAAAACTCCCCAAACTGTTTTCATTATTTTGTGATTCTAAGTTTTTATGGATAGATTCTTTTTTCATTTTTACAAACTTATCCATTAGAGAATGGTATTCTCCGTTGTTTAGCGTCGCTATCAATTCTTTCTTTATTTTTTGGAAATCTTCTTCGTTATATTGCTTGTTAAAAACGTGATGAGTTTTATTCCTAAGATTTGAGCAAAATAGGCAATTATCGCATCCCTTACAGTCGTATATGAACATCGACGAATTGCAATTCCTGCAGTTTTGAGAGAAGAAAACTTCATAACACTTACTTATGTCCACTACTTCGTAACAATTCTCTGACTCATAACAATTTAAAGTTTCTATGCAATTTTTTGACTTTATAACCTGCTCTCCATATATGCAATCTTCGTTGTATTCTGCCGCAAAAATGAGATAACAATTTTTATTATATCCAGACATGTTTATGTAATCTGAATTCTCATTATCCCGCCAATATAATGAAATATGAGGTACTTTTAACTTCAGTTCTGCGAACTGTTCGAAGAATGGTCGATCAAAATCAAAATCCTGCCCAAAGGCTAATGGATCCCATTTATCACCATACCAACAAATTGGACAATATACTTTTAATGGAGAAGATTGTTGATAAATCGAAATTATTTTTTCCCCACATAGATCGCAATCCCGATGGTAGAGTTTTCTTTCATTGCGGAATGCCAGCCGACGTTGTTGCCTACAGTCAGGGCATAATTTAGGGATAGGCACTGAAAATTTTTGATAAAATTTCTGGTCTTGTTCAAGAATATTAAATTCATTTTTACACTTTAAGCAGGTTTTGGTTTCTATGATTGAGTCCACAGTTTGAATAATTAACATTTTGGATTATCAATTAACCATAATTCATAGATATAGTTAATTTTTTGGCCGCCGACATTCAAAAATGGCTTTTTTCTGCCATTAAACTAAGGTTTTTTATTTCAAGCGCATGTTAAGATCTTAGAGATTCCAGAGATTATTGAAGTTGGTTTTATGCAATTCCAGAAGATCTTTCTGCTTCATTACAATCGCACGAGGATTTTCTTTATCACAAATAAATAGCGTTGATTGTGTTTCACCCATTGCCAAATAATTATTCATTATCGGCAAATTTTCATTCATTTTTAAAGTTCTCAATTCCAAAGAATCTCTTCTTTGAATATCTTCCATCACCTTTGATGGAACATCTACCACACGCGCATAAATTCCTCTCGCCATTCTTTTATTTCTAAACCCTCTTTCTTCAGGGCAATCATCGCTCATGTTTGCCACATTCCAATAATTTTCCATAGATCCAATGTGCATATATTCATCTTTGCATATGCTAGGGAATTTCAAATATTCTTCCCGGAAAGCATCTAATCCTTCTTTTATTTCAATATTCTCATTTTCTTCTTCCTGGTCCATATCCATGAATGGAAGAAGTGAATCTAAGCCTTTTAGAGATTGTTCCAAGCGTGATAATCTTCTTCGTTGAAGATCTATCCTTTTGATTAAAGCTTGAAGAGAAAGCGGCTTATATGCCCTCTGTTTATTGTTTAGTTGAATTGCTTCAATAAGGCCTCTTTCGTAAAGTTTTTTAATTGTTCTATAAACCATCATTGGATTCAGATCACTTTTGGAAGTGATTTCTGTGATTGTGGCCTGCTGTAGCTTCAACAAAAGAAGATAAATTTTTATCTCTTCAGGTTTAAGTTCGGCTGTACTAAGCAAATACGTTAATCTTTTTCTCATTCTGTAATTTTACCGGTTTTTAATTAAATATCTTTTCCCCCTTCTTGTCAAGATGGCCTTTTTCCCATTTACCAAGCCTTAAAATAAAAGTAGAATTTGGTGGCTTATTGCTGAAATATTCAAAATGAATGAACTGTTCATACCACTTACTGCCGCTGTAATCGCTATCTTTTCTACAATTACTGGATCTTTTTCCGGAGGTGCAACTTCCTTAATAATGTTCCCTTTGATCCTTATGTTTGTTACTCCGAATTACATTGATGCTCTTACTGCCAATAAAATCGCAACAATGTTCATGACTATCGCGGCAAGTCATATTCATTTTAAAAATAAAAAAGTTAACACTACTTTATTTGTGGTTTTAGTTGTTTTCGGGCTGATAGGAACAGCTATCGGAACTTATCTAGTACAATTTCAGTTTAATGAATTTTTATTTAAAAAATTACTTGCTGCAGCTCTTATCTTTACTGCCACATATTTATTTTTCTCTAAAGGAAAAGGCGTAAAAGTTCGGGAACATAGAAAAATTGATTTTAGGGTTCTTGCGTACGCCGCCTTCTTTTCAATACTTATAAATATTTTGAATGGATTGTTTGGGGGGACCGGGATGTTCACTACGTTGTTTTTTGTTTTGGTTTTAAAAATGACTTTTATTGAATCTATGGTTTATATGATGCCAACATACGCAATTATCAATATCTTTCAGACGGCTTATCTATCGTATGTGTCTGGCATTATAGAAAAGGCGCCATTGCTCGTAATTACTATGGCCTGTTGTGGCATATTGGGTGGTATTATAGGAACTCGACTGCAGTATCTAAAAGGTAACGTTTGGGTAAAAAGAGTGGCTATATTTGTAACAATTGTTCTTGGGATAAATACCCTTATCGGATAGCTCCCTTGAAGTATATTAGATATTCTATATTCCCTGTTTTCCCTTCTATTGGAGATTTCATTGTGCCATTTATTTTGTATTTGTTATTATTGCACCACTCCTGAAATTCTTTAAATACTTTTCCACCAATGTCTGGTTTTATTATTCCATTTTTCCCAACTAATTTCTTTCCGACCTCAAATTGTGGCTTAAATAAGCAGATTATCTCTCCGTCTTTTTTAACCAGATTAAAAATGTTTTTTAGGACAAGTTTTAGAGAAATATATGAAAGGTCTACTACCGCAATATCCGCTTTTTCCGGAAGACTTTTTAGATCGCGAATATTTGTACCTTCCATGTTTATGACTCTTTCATCAGCACGGAGTTTCTCTGCGAGCTGATCGTGGCCAACGTCTATCGCATACACTTTCTTTGCTCCATTTTGTAAAACATAGTCCGTGAAGCCACCAGTTGATGCTCCTATATCCGCAATCACTTTGTTTTTTATACTCACGTTGAAAAACTCTACCGCACCTTTTAGCTTGTATCCTCCACGTCCTACGTATCTTTCATTCGAATTAATCTCTACTTTTACTGAGTCGTTGAATTTTTGAGAAGGTTTTTCGATTTTTAAATTACTTACAAAAACTTTGCCTTCTTTTATCAAAAGTTGCGCCTGTGAACGCGTAGAAATAAGTCCTTTGTGTACCAATAATTCGTCTAGTCGAAGTTTCATATTAAGGCTTGTAGGTAACATTTTTCGCAGTAAACCTGCTCTATTCGGTCTGGAGAATAACTGGTTTTTATTTCTACTCCGCACTGCTTACATTTTCGATCCCAAAGACGTCTTGGATTACGCAAAGACATTCTTTCCATGTGTCTGCAGTCGTAACATTTGTTTGGGATTGGCAGAGAAAGTTTTCGATATAAATTTAGTTCCGCATGCTGAATTCTAAAGTTCTTACCGCAATTCTTACATGCTAAAACTTCATTTATTATTGAATCTGGCACATCTTCTATAAAAGCTGGCACACTATATTTTTGAGGCATGTAATCTTTTTTATCTATTTCTTTCCAGTTCCATCCTTTTTTTAAAACTTCTTCGCGAGTCATTGGATAATAGTCTAAAGCTATTGTTTCGTTATATCCGAATACAGACTGCGTAAATGGAAAAAATTCGCCCCACTCTTTTGTTTCTTTCATGTGAGCAATAATTTTTGGAACAAGTTTTTTATATTCTTGTTCTGTATACTGCTTATTGAATATACAATATTTGTTTCTCTTTAGCCCAAAACAGCCAAACAGATTTTCTGACGTCCAACAATATTGAGAATATGAAGTGTCGTGGCATTCATAACATTTTGAACATGCAATCAAACCATATCCCATGTTGCAACCATGAGTTTCATACTGTAGTTCACCTTTGAAAGGCTCTGTAGCATCAAGAGAGTCGGTTGCTTCTCCACAGTCATAACAGTACGCGCAATCTTCGTTACCGAAGGCATAATAAGAATCTTTTACGTTTTTATTGTTGAATAAATTGTCTCCTGTGGAGTTCTCACAATTTTCTGTAATTACAAATTTATGAATGGCATCGCGAGCCATCATGGCTTTGTACTCGGCGAATGTTTTTTCGTATTCTTCTGCGGTTTTTGACATTAATTCTTTTATCTTTTTTCCGTATTCCTCCTTAGAATATTGTTTGTTTAAAATGTTATATTGCTTATGTCGAAGGTTAAAACTCATGAAGCAGTTGTTGCAAGAATGGCAGTCATAAAGGAAATGACTGTCGTGGCAATTTATACATTCGTAGAGATAACTTGAGTTCGTAGCCACTTTTGTATTTGTGCAGAAATAGCATAATTCTCCTTTCTGAATCGCTACGCAATCCATGCAATTTTTGTTGTATAGGTTGTAATTTGCTAAATATAAAGAGTCCTCACACCATCCTGTGTTCATGCACATGTAGCAATTTTTTAGATATGCAGAATGGTTCGTGTATAAAGAATTTTCACTGAACATATTTACCATTGGCGGACGCGGAACTACTTTTGACAACTCATAGAACTGTTCGAAAAACGGCTTAGAGAAATCGAAATCTCTACCATACTTAAGTCCATCCCATTTATCGCTCCACCAATCATCCAGTCCATAAACTACGACTTCTTTGTCTGGAGAATAGATTGAAATAATTTCATTTCCTGATAGATCACACTGACGTTTGTAAAATTTTCTTTCGTTTCTATATGCGATCCTGCGCATCTGACGACAGTCTGGACAAAGTGTAGGAGGAAGCACATCTATGCGTTTATAAAAGGCTTCGTCTTTAGAGGTTATTTGGAATTTTACTCCGCAATTTTTGCAATCTTTTTGATTCATAGTTCTACATTATAGTTTCGAGGTAGCACTTTTCACAATATACTATTTCTGGACGATCCGGCGAAAAACTTGTTGAAATTTTCGCACTGCATTTCTGGCAATTTCTATCCCATAATTTACGAGGATTTTTTAGCTGCAGTCTTGATTTATGCCTACAATCGGGGCATTTTTTAGGTATTGGTGTATTTATTTTTCTGTAAAATCCTAATTCCATTTCAACTATTTTGTAATTTTTACCACAATTTTCACATGCAAGAATTTCCTTAATAATTGTATCAGGAACATCTCCTATATTTTGTGGAACCGAATATTTTTGAGGCATATAGTCTTTTTTGTCCTTATCCTTCCATCTGAATCCCTTTTCTAACGCTTTTTCTTTTGTTAAAGGAAAATAATCGAATGCAATTGATTCATTATAAGCAACCGGTGATAGTGAAGCATGATGAAATTCACCCCATTCTTCTGTTTCTATCATATGATCTACGATTTTTGCTACCATTTTTTCGTATTCATCCTGAGAATATTGTTTATTTAGAATGCAGTATTCATTTCTATTCAAAGATACGCATCCAAAACAATATTTACTTGAATATGTTAGATCACTATAAAAGATGTTATTTGAGCTCAATACTACTCCGAAACTGAAAGCGCTACTATGACTATTTAATCCAGAGGTTGTTACCTCATAAATCTTTTCAATTCCTTCTCCGAATGATGAAACGTCGGAACAATCTTTTGCCTTAAATAAGAGTTCGCTATATCTCACGTCCCAACAATCCACGATATTGAATGACTTATATATATCTCTGGAATTGTAAATATAGTCACCATGAACATTTTGATTTTGAGTCCCCTGCATGAAACGACGTGGATGTTTTTTAAAAAAGTCCTCACAATATTTTAAGTATTCATTTAGATTCTTGTATTCATCTAGTTTTAATTCCGAAACTTTTTTCTCATAATCTTCCTTTGTATATTTTTCATTTGCGAAAAAATACTCCTTATCATGTAGATTCGTGGAGAAAGCGCAATTTCGGCAGCCAGTACAGCTTTCTAGAAATAGCGAGTCACTGCAATTCACACAGTTTCTTGAGAATCTTAGATCATAGCAATTCTTGCAATTGATACATTCGTAACAAAGTTCACATTCTGATAAAAAGGAACAGTCCACACAGTCTTGGCAATGATTCACCACATTCACATACAAGCAATCTTCGCAGAAATCAGAATCGAAAAGGAAGTAACAATTTTCACAATTGCTGGCAAAATTACAATAGATTGAATTTTCCATCGGGTTTTGTTGCTGGATAGAAAATCTTGGTACTTCTTTTTGTAGTGCAGCAAAATTTTCCCTAAATGTTTTAGAAAAATCAAAATCCCTGCCATAATCTAGTGCGTTCCAATTGTCTGAGAGCCAATATTCTCGCTCGTACACTTTAAAAGGTTTGTCCGGGGGAATGTTTGAAAGTATTTCCTTACCAGTGGCATCACATTTTCTTTTATACAAATTTCTTTCGTTTCTCCAGCAAAGTCTGCGCTGTTGGCGACAATCAGGACAAAATGTAGGAGATGGGATTTGATATTTTTTGCCGTTGAACGTAGGCGACATTTTATCTAGAAACTTTTGGTCATCATCCGTAACTACGAATTTTGTGCCACAATTTTTACAAGTTTTTTGTTCCATATGTTTAATAAACGGCTTGAAGATAACATTTTTTACAGTATATGATTTTTACATAGTCTTGTGACGTTGTTGATATTTCTTCGCCACATTTGCTGCATTCTCTATCATATAGCTCTGGCGCTGGTCTTTTTTTCATTCTCTGTAAATGTCTACAATCAGGGCAATTTCTTGGTATTGGAATGTCATTTGATTTGTAAAATTTATATTCTGGTTCGATTATTTTGAAATTTCTTTTGCAGTTTTCGCATGCTAAAATTCCGTCGATGATTTTATCCTGAGTATCAAAAATACTGTCTGGGATTGAATATTTCTGTGGTCTATATTCTTTTTTATCCGGATCTCTCCATTTATATCCTTTTGAAATTGCCTCTTCTTTTGTAAGCGGATAGTAATCCATTGCGATAGATTCATTATATGCAAATGGACAAAGATCTATAGAAGGAAATTCACCATATTCTCCGTTTTTTCCCATGTGTTCTATAATGCGTGGCACTAATTTTTCGTATTCTTCTTTCGAATACTGCTTGTTTAAAATGCAGTATTGTTTATGTCTCAATCCGAAACATCCAAATAGATATGATGAGGCCGAACACTGCTCTGCGTATTCACAGTCGTGGAGTGTTGTTGTGCAAGTAGAGCAAAATTTCATGTTATAAATCTGATCGCCACAAGCTGCGCATTCGTATGTACGTTCACATTTCATTCCCCATCCTGTGTGATCCATTGAGTCTTTAACCCCTAAAGATAATCTAGCGCAGTATTTGCAATCTTCCAGGTCTTTACTGTCGAAACAATACTTAGCGTTTTTTGATTCGTATAGACTGTCTCCTAAGCTATTTTCGTTATGATCTTCGTGTAGATTTCTATGAAATTGCGTATCAGAAAATTTAGCAGCTTCTTTTTTCAGGGATTCTACTCCACTAAAAGTGTTCAACTTAAATTGTGAAACTTTTTTTTTGTATTCATCTTCCGAATATTCCTCATTGAAAATCATATACTGTTTATGTATCTGATTTGTGCACCCTATACAGTCTGCGCAGCCCTGACAATCCCTTAAGAAATAGCTATTTTTACAACCGTCGCAATTAGTAGAATGCTTTAAATTATAACAATTTATACAGTCTATACATTCATAACAAAGTTCTGAGTCGTAACACACCGAGCAGTCGACCATATTCTTTGAATGTTTTTGAAGATTTGAATAATAACAATCTTCATCGTAATCGCTCTCAGATATCAAATAACAATTTTTAAGATAACCTGTGCAATTGGTAAAATCACTGTTTTGCAGCGTTCCATCTATTACGAACACTGAAAAATGAGGCACTTTATTTTTGAGTTCTTTCAATTGTTCAAAGAAAGATTTTGAAAAATCAAATTCCATTCCATAGTCCATTGGATCCCATTTATCGCTCCACCAAATATCTGATCTGTAGACCGGGAAAGGTTGTTCTTCATGATATTGAGAAATTATTTTTTCTCCAGAGTAATCACATTTTCTGTAATATAAACTTCTAGTATTCCTTTCAAGTAAACGACGCATCAATCTGCACTTAGGGCAAAATTTTGGCTCTGGGACTTGAATTTTATTATAAAAATCTTTATCAGAATCCGTGATAATAAATTCTATCCCACAATTTTTACAAACTTTTTGACTCATAAATTTTAGTTAGCTGCCTCCATATAGCAACTCTCACAATAAATTATACCCGGCTTATTTGGCTCGTGGCTAGTTCTTATATTTGTTCCACACTCGTCACAATTTCTATCCCAAAGCGTATATGGATTTTTCATACTAATCCTCTCTATATGCCTTTGATCTGGATGCTTTCGAGGGATTGGTAATTTATTTTTCTTGTAAAATTCAAGTTCTGGCTCTGCAATTTTGAATAGTTTACCAGTTACGTTACACTTGATCGCATTATTCAATATATCGTGACTTACATCAGCAATATTGTCTGGTATTTCATCTTCACTTATAATCTTTTTTGCTTCTACTTTTGATTCGTAGTCGCTCCATTTATATCCTTTAGCTAATGCTTCTTCTTTCCTCATTGGATAATAATCTGAGGCTAATGATTCGTTGTATCCATAATCGGAAATCGATGGGTCAAAGAACTTTCCCCATTCGTCCGTTTTCTTCATATGTTCCACTATTTTTAAACACAGTTTTTCGTACTCTTCCTTGGAATATTGTTTATTCAAAATGCAATATTCTTTTTGTTTCAATCCGAAACATCCGAAAAGATTTTTGCAATTTCTGGTACACCAATATGAATAAAAAAGACTATCGACCCCTACTCCAGCATAACAACTCATGTACACATTCATGGCCCCTGCCCCCACAAGTGCGGAATTGTAACATCTCTCTGTTCCGTCTCCCCATGCGTGCATATCCATACAATCTGACGCTTTTGCCATGTTATCTACACAATAGCGACAATCTCTTTGATCTATGCAGTCGAATAAATAATATGCATTCTTACAATTATTTAAGTTGTCTCCCACAACATCTTGATTTTGCATTCCCCTCATGGCCTTAACTGGCTGAGTTACAAAGAATTCCTCAGCTTTCTTTTTCATTTCTTCTATCAACCTATAGTCACCTGAATTGAATTCTTTCATCTTTTCTTCATATTCTTCTTTCAAATAAGGCTTGTTGAAAATGTGATATTCTTTCTGATGGAGATTTGCGCAACAAATACAGTTTTTGCAACCGAAACAATCTCGTAAAAACCAAGACGATGAGCAGTTGTTACAGAATTTTGAATATTTAAGGTCATAACATCCCGTACAGTAAATACATTCGTAGCATAGTTCTGATTGATATAGGAAAATGAAATCCATGCAGTTTTTCAGCAGAATGAAACTTTCTCCGTAATATGAATCTTCCGCTTGTTCTCCATCAAAAATCAGATAGCAGTTTTTTAACCTATAGTTGTCATTAGTGTAATCGCTATTAATGTTGTCAGCCAATAAAGCTAGTCCAATGTGTGGAGTCGTGAGCATGAGTTCATGAAACTGTTCGAAGAATGTTCTACTGAAATCAAAATCTCTTCCGTATTCCATTGGATCCCATTTATCGGAGAACCAATCATTTACATTATAAGCTTTGTATGGCTTGTCAGGCGATAAAACGGATACCATCATCTTTCCCGTAAGATCGCACTTTTTTCTATAAAGATGCCTGCGATTGTAAAAAGAAAGCTTCTCTCTGTGGCGACAATTGAAACACATTGAAGGTTCCGGCAATTGTATTTTCTGTCCTGCGATTGCAGGAGTAAGTTTTTCTAATAGTTTTTTATCTTCAATTGAAAATTCGAATTGTTTTTTACAGGATGTGCAAGTTTTCATATGTGTTTAGTTTACGGTTTCAAGATAACATTTTTCGCAATAAACTATTCTTTTTCCATCCGGTGGATACCCCGTTTTGATTTCGGCTCCGCATTTGTCACAAGCTCTATCCCAAAGTTTTTTTAAACTTCTCGTATTTATTCTCCTTTTGTATCTGCAATCCGGACAGAATATTGGAACCGGGATTTTGTTCTTTTTATAAAAATTTAATTCCTGAGCGATTATTTTGTAATTTTTCCCACATTCCGCACATGCTAAAATGTTCCCTATAATATCATCATTAACTGCATTTATATCGTCTGGAACTATATAAGTTGATGGTTTATATTCTCTCGAATCTTTTTCTTTCCAATAATATCCTTTTTCTACTGCATTTTTCTTTTCCAGATGGAAAAATTCTTGAGCTAAAGATTCGTTGTATCCGAAAAGAGATAATTTAGGATCGAAATACTCACCCCATTCGCCGGTAGATTTCAGATGTTCGATAATTTTTGAAAGAAGATCGTTGTATTCTTCTTCCGAATATTGTTTATTTAAAATGCAATTTTTACTTTGTCTTAAGCCAATACATCCAAATAGATTTGAAGAATAATAACATTCTTGGATATAGGATGAATTTTTTACATCCCATGAATGGAGCACAAATTTACAATTATAATCATTAACCGCTGAAATGGAATCATAACAAAGTTCGCCATTTTGTGAGTAATGACAGTCGTGACAATCTTTCGCATTTAATGGAATTGTATAAATATACTTGCAATCTTCCAACCCCTCCCCCTCAAAACAATAATATGAATTTTTACAGTTAAGCAAATGGTCTCCTGACACATTTTCGCAATTGATTAAATAACTCGATCTGAATGGATTTGTGTCTGAAAATTCAGTAAATGTTTTTGACATTTTGTCGATTTCTGATCGACTTATTAGATTTTTTATTAAATTTTCAAATTCTTCTTTGGTGGATGGTTGATTAAAAACATAGAAAGATTTATTTCTTAATCCCGTACATCCAATACAACTCTTACATCCCTGGCAATCTCTACAAAAATATAAATCCGAGCAATTATTGCAGTTTATAGACCAAAACGAATGGTAGAGTTTTACACAATATATGCATTCATAACAAAGTTCACAGTGATACGACAAAGTGCAGTCCATACAATCTTTTGAAGAATTTGTCTGGTATGAGTAACTGACGTCTTCGGAAAAATTGCTGGAGACACACATATAGCAATTTCTTGAATTTACGGAATATGGTGCGTAATCACTATTTTCACAATGCGAAATAATCATGCTCATTCTAGGTACTTTATTCTGCAATATCTGGACCTGATCAAAAAATGGTTTGGAAAAATCGAAATCCATTCCGTATCCTTTTGGATCCCATTTATCACTCCACCAAATATCGTGATGATATACTTTTACAGGGCTATCCGGTGAATACACTGTTATCATCTGCTTGCCAGAAAAATCACAATTTCTCAAATAAAGATTCCTTTCATTTCTAAATGTAAGTCTTCTTTGTCTGCGACAATCTGGACAGAATGTAGGAGGTAAAACTTCCATTCTTTTATAAAATTCGAAATCTTGATTAGTTATTTCAAATTTAATTCCGCAATTTTTACAGGTTTTTTGTTCCATAGAAATTAGCCCTATTAGTATTTGATGGTAGCACTTTGATAGACTTTTTTGAAATAGAAATTTTATGTTCTTTGCCTGTATTGGATTGCTTCTAGGAGATGATGTGGCCCTATTTTTTCTTCCAATGATAGATCTGCTATTGTTCTTGCTATTTTTAATGTTCGTAAATAGCCTCTATTTGATAGGTTTAATTTTTCTTTTGCGTGGTTGATGAGATCTAGCGAAGTTTTATCCAGAAGGCAAAATTGCCGAATCTCATCCAACTCCATTTCTGAATTTTTCGTAACTGTTTTATTTTCCTTAAATCTTGTCTTTTGTATTTCATTTGCATTTCTTAGTGACTGAATAATGCTTATGCTTAAGCCGTTTTTTGCATTATCCTGAAAAAGGTTACTAAAACCTGTTCTTTCTATTTCCAGAAAAATATCGAATCTATCCAGGACTGGTCCGGACAATCTTTTTTGATAATTTTGAATTTGAGACTCAGTGCAAAGACATTTAATCTTTTTATCATTTTTATAACCACATGGACATGGATTCATCGTTGCTAACAAAATGAAATTACTTGGAAATTTTAAAGAAAAATTGCAACGATTTACATGGATGTATTTATCTTCTATTGGCTGACGCAAGGCCTCTAATGAACGTGCTGGAAATTCTCCAATCTCGTCTAAAAATAGCACTCCATTGTGGGCCAAAGAAATTTCTCCTGGTCTTGGAATATTTCCTCCTCCGCCAACAATTGCCGGGAGAGACGCAGTATGATGGACTTCTCTAAATGGCCTATCGACAATAATTGGCATTTCAAAGTCCAGTAATCCAGCAACCGAATATATTTTCGTGGTTTCTAAAATCTCCCTATTTGTCATTTCTGTAAGAAGTTCCTTAAAAGCTCTTCCCAAAATAGTTTTTCCGCATCCTGGGCTACCATATAGCAAAACATTATGATGACCTGCAGCGGCTATTACTAGCGCTCGCTTTGCCTTTTCCAAACCAATTATTTTACTAAAAGAAAGTCCTCGATGTTGTCTAGATTCATTTTGAAAAGCTTTTAAATCAGTTTTGGGCTGCATCTCTATTTCAACTACACCATTACAAAAATCCACCAATTCCTTTAGGCAATGAACTGGATAAATTTCGATATCTTCTATAAAACTCGCCTCCAACGCATTTTCTTTTGGAAGGAATATTTTCTTAAAACCATTCTCTCTAGCTGCTTCTACTATCGGTAAAGCACCATTTATTTTATTTACTTCTCCATTCAAAGAAAGCTCTCCTATGATTACAGCTTGTTCCATTTTTTCTCTCATCACTTGGCCACTTTCTAATAGTACACTCATGGCAATCGGCAGATCAAAAAGTGCTCCCTGTTTCCTTATCTGAGCCGGGGCTAGATTTATCGTTTTCCTATTTAATGGAAAGTCGAACCCACTGTTTTTTATACTACTACGAACTCTTTCTTTAGATTCTTGAACAGATGTATCTCCTAATCCTACTATAGAAAAGTTACTAAGTCCGTTACTTATGTCTGCTTGTACTTCTACAATGTGCGCAGTAAGTCCCGTTAATGAGCAAGAAAATACTTTTGTGGCCATACGAAAAAATAGCTTATACAAGCATCATTGCAGAGAAACATTAAAAAATTATTAAAAAATTACTTTATTATTAATTTGTAGTTTTTATCTCCCATTTGAAAATATATCTCGTTTCCGCTGCCTACCGGGATCAGATTCGATGGCTTAGACTCGAATGATGCATTTGTCTCTATTGTTGTATATGAATTCTCATCCGGATGATATTCCCCAAAGTGATAGTACTTGGAATTTTCATCTATCGGAGATAACTCAACATAATTTTTCCCATATTTTCCTATTTCCGAATTATTTATAAAAGTCTGTGGAGTCACAAACAACAAGCTATCTTTGTGGGTCCATGCTATTTCAGTTATGTCTATCTCTAGGTCTAACCTTTTCACCCTATTATCCTCATCCAATATCCAGAGGTTCTTAGATGTCTTTGCCGTAAACACAAAATATTTCCCGGAAACAGACCACTCTCCGTCTTTTATGTCTTTTAGACTGCCTAATGTTATAACTTCTCTTTTCTGTGTTGCGACATTTATCTTGTAGGCTGGCGAATCTGATGATCCTTTATCTACAATCAGCGCCATATTTTTCGAACCAAATATCAGTGGCATTTTTATATTTCCTGCAAAATATACAATCGGCTTTTCTACAGCGGAATCGGCTCTTACTAATTTTTGCATACCATTATTTTCGTCTGTAACTATTTTGTATACCGGCTTCTTCTCAGGCTGTGGAGTTATCGTAGCTTCTACCATTTTTGTTTCCATTTCGAATTTTGACAGTTGTAATTCTGTTGTCCTCCACCGTTTTATATCTACTTCCATACTTGAGGCTTTGTATCCATCTTTATATATTACGATATTTTTTGGACCACTTTTTTCCTTTATTTCGCATGGAGATACGTCGCATTTATAATCCAATCCTTTGTAGAAACTTATGGTAAATGGAGCCTTTCCGTATACCATTAATGTACCTTTACTGACTAGGCTCCATCCCCAAAGTACAAGTCCTGTAGCCACAACTAAGGCCAGGAATATTCCCAATCCTATTGTTCTATTATTTGCGTTTTGGACGTCAATATCATCCATAAATTATATTTTTGATTTGTTTTATTTCTTTTAATTTGCCATCCTCTTTTAATTTTACGGCAATCAGGTCAATTCGCCAACTTGAAAGACTTCTTAAATTATTTTCTGCCAAAAAATGCAATGAGGTGTTTATAATCCTTTGTTTCTTTTTAGAAGTAATCGATTCTTCCGGGAATCCAAATTTAAAACTTTTCCTTAGCTTCACTTCAACGAATACCAATTGGTTTTTATTTCTATCTTCAACAATTAAGTCTATCTCTCCGGTCCTTTTTCTAAAGTTTCGTGCAATAATTTTATAGTTTTGACTAGTCAAAAATCTTTCTGCTATTTTCTCTCCAAAATTGCCTTTTTCCTTGTTATTCATACCATCTTTATACTCTGGAAATATTAAATTTTTATTAAAAACCCTGAAAATCTTGAACAAGCGCGTCCGTTTATGTATATTTGGAAGCCCGGGAATCCGGAAGGGCATAAAAAATTACATATGGCAGACAAGAGTTTTGTTCCTCCGCACAGTATTGAGGCTGAACGATCTACGATCGGTTCTTTGCTTGTAGATAAAGATGCCATTGTGAAGATATCTGATTTCCTGAGACCAGAAGATTTCTATCATGATGCTCATAGAATGGTTTATCAGGCTATTTTTGATTTGTATGATCGACGTATTCCAATAGATCTAGTCACTCTTACAAACATTTTAGAGGAGCGAAAACAACTTAAATTGATTGGTGGAGCTTCTTATCTTGCGCAATTAGCAAACGAAGTCCCTACTTCAACTCATATTTTCCAATATGGAACCATCGTGAAAGAGAAGTCTATTTTGAGACATTTGATTTTGGTTGGAGATCAAATTAAAGGACTTGGATATAAAGAGGACGAAAAGGTAGACGATTTGATTGATGCTGCTGAGAAATCTTTGTTCAGTGTTTCTCAAAATTATATTTCTGATAAATTTATCCATATCAAAGAAGTGTTGAATAAGACTTACGAAAAGATTTCTGATCTTCATGATCCTGACACAAAAGAGAAGTACAGAGGAGTGCCTACCGGGTTCAAATCTTTGGATAATATTCTTTCAGGACTTCAGCCTTCCGACTTGGTTATTATTGCTGCTAGACCTTCTATGGGTAAAACTGCTTTGGCCTTAAATATGGCTCAGAATATAGCTAAACGTGGCAAGACCGTAGGGATTATTTCCTTGGAAATGTCTAAAGAACAATTAGTTGAACGCATGTTCTGTTCATTGCTTTCTGTTGACTCTTGGAAGATGAGAACCGGAAGACTTAGCGATGAAGATTTTAGCAAGATTGGTGGGGTAATGGATGAATTAAATACTACAAAAATATATATCGATGACTCGGTTGGTAATTCTATTGCTGAATTGAAAGCTAAGGCTAGGAGGTTAAAAATGGAGCATGGATTAGATGTATTGGTAATAGACTACTTGCAGCTTATGAGTGCTGGAAAATTGAGCTACAATGCTCAATCAAATAGAGTCCAGGAGATTTCTGAGATTTCCAGATCTCTAAAAGCCTTAGCTCGTGACCTGGCTATTCCTATTGTCGCCTTATCGCAGTTATCTCGTGCAGTTGAGGCTCGTCCTAGTAAAATTCCTCAGCTTTCAGATTTGAGAGAATCTGGAGCTATTGAGCAGGATGCTGATGTAGTTTTGATGATGTACCGTGAAGACTATTACGAAGAAGATACTGACAGAAAGGGTGTTACGGACATATTTATCAGAAAACATCGTAACGGTCCTATAGGACATATCGAGCTCGCATTCAAGAAAGAACAGATGAAGTTCTTGGATATTGAAAAGAATAGAAAATTCGAGGAATATGCGTATGCTGAATAAACTTTCTTAAGGATTTATCTTCCAACTAGAGTATCGAAGTCTTCTTCCATTATCACTTGAAGATCTACCAAAAGAGCCGTTTTTTGTACCCTAGTAGGTAATTTTGATAATGCATCTTCTAGTTTTCTTCTATTTAGTTTTCCTGTAGCGGCTAATACCCTCAAACGTTCAGTTTGTGCCATTACTGCTGCGGCAAGAACTCCTAATTGAATATAACTCGGCTCTACTCTTATTTCATCTAAAAGTTCATCTAATGTTGGGAATAGGGACCTTCTTAAATTTTGTCTTCCTATTAGAGATTGTAGGGTTTTTAGTGCCTCTATTTGATCTTCTACGGTGTCGAGCCCTGCCAATTCAGCACGAGCTGTGCTTAAGTCTAGAGTACCTTGTCCTTCATGCATCTGCATATTTAAGGCTGCGTTTGTTACTGATGGATTTTGTGTTCTATTTGGGCTCTCTTCTGTATCATTTTCTATTGCTTCAAAAATCTCTTCAATCGACATTGATCCGTGAGACTGAACATCTCTGTCTTCGCGAGGCCCTGTTGTAGCTGTGCGTGCCATGTTTAATTATTTTAGTGGAGGCGATTTTATTTCAATCCTTCTGTATAGTCAAGTTTTCCAAAATTATGATTTTGATTTATAAAAACTTACTCCTATAATGCATGTGTCTTATTTTTTAGATATTTATATATGCCAGAATTAGATACAAACGAATATCATGTCCGTCTGCAGAAACTTAAAGAGTTGAAGGAAAGCGGAGTGATCCCCTATTTAGATCGATATGAAAGAACTCATACAAGTAAGCAGGCTTTAGATAAAGGCGAGAAGGAAACTTTAAGAGAAGTCCCTAATATAGTCGCTAATCCTACAACTGAGACTATAAAACTTTGTGGTAGACTTATGTCATTTCGTGGCCATGGGAAGCTAACGTTTGGCCATCTACAAGATTTCGATGGCAGAATCCAGATCTGTTTCATGGAAGATTTGATGGGACATGAAGTATACAAATTTTTGCGAAAAATAGATGTTGCAGATTTTGTTGGAGTCGAAGGAGAGCTTTTCAGAACTAAACACGGAGAAGTTACTTTGTTGGTGTATAAAGTGGTTTTAATTTCTAAAACACTTCGTCCTTTGCCGGAAAAATGGCATGGAATTCAAGATAAAGAACAGATATATCGTCAGAGATATTTGGATACGGTCATGAATCGTGAAAGCTTGGAAAGGTTTATGTTTAGATATAACCTTCTTAAAACCTTGAGAGAATTTTATTGGGCAAATGGATTTACCGAAATAGAAACTCCTGTGCTTGAGAGTGTTTCTTCTGGTGCTACTGCTCGTCCATTTATAACTCATCACAATGCTCTAGATATAGACATGTATCTTCGAATCGCGGCCGGAGAGTTATGGCAAAAAATGGCTATAGTTGGCGGATTTGAGAGAACATTTGAAGTGGCAAGATGTTTCCGAAATGAAGGGATGGACCCAAGTCATCTCCAAGAGTTCACGATGATAGAGCATTATGCCGCCTATTTTGACTACGAGGATAACATGAAATTTACTGAAAAAATGTTTGAGTACATGATGAATAAATTGCTTGGCACAACTAAAGTTATGATCAAGGATCGCAACGGAAATGATGTTGAAATTGATTTCAAAACTCCTTGGCCAAGAAAAAAATACACTGAACTCATTAAGGAAGATTGCGGAATAGATGTCTTAAATTACGATAATGCAAAGGATTTGATGAAAGAAATTAAATCTAAAAATATTCACTTGGATGACGCTGAAGATCTTGGCTACGGAAACCTAGTAGATGCTCTTTATAAAAAAGTTACCAGACCAAAATTGGTTCAACCGACTTTTGTAATTCAGCACCCATCTAATACTAAACCTCTAGCTAGAAGAAATGATAAAGATCCTAGAATATGTGACACATTCCAACTTTTAGTTAATGGGTGGGAAATTGTGAATGCTTATAGTGAGCTTGTAGATCCAATTGATCAAAGAGAAAGATTTGAGCAACAAGCCATGGCAAAAGCAGAAGGAGACGAAGAAGCGATGACTATAAATGAAGAATTTCTTGAAGCTATGGAGCATGGAATGCCTTGTATTTCTGGTTGGGGAATGGGAATTGATAGATTAGTTACTTTAATTAAAGGGCAAGAAAATCTGAAAGATTCTGTATTATTTCCTCTAATGAGACCTCTTGAAGAGACTACTAAAAAACAAGAAAAACTCATGGAGAAATACAGAAAAAAATCAAAGAAGGCGGAAGAAAAATTAGAAAAGAAAAGTTAATATATGGATAAAATTGCAGTTTTAGATTTTGGTGGACAGTACGCCCATCTTATCGCTAATAGGATAAGGCGTCTCGGCGTATATAGTGAAATTTTGGATGGGACTACAAAGTCCTATATGTTAGAAAAATATAAGGGAATCGTGTTTTCTGGTGGACCTGCGAGTGTAAAAGCAGCAGATAGCGTGAAGTGCGACCCTAAAGTTTTTGATCTTGGAATCCCAGTATTAGGGATTTGTTATGGACATCAATTGATGGGGTATCTTTGCGGTGGAGATGTAGCAAAGGGTAGCGTACGCGAGTATGGTCCAGCTGTAATTAAATTCTCAAAAAGAGATTCTATTTTTAAAGGAATAAAGGAAGAAGAACCTGTTTGGATGAGTCACTTTGATCAAGTGGTTAAACTTCCTGCCGGGTTTGAATTAGTCGGATCAAGTAGCGATTGTGAAATTGCCGCAATGATGAATTTGGACAAGAAACTTTTTGGAGTTCAGTTTCATCCTGAAGTCACTCATACTCCATGTGGAATGACAATTTTGGAGAATTTTGTTGCTTTGACTTCAGCAAAGAGAGAATGGAATATAGATAGTTATATTGAAGACATCACTCAGGATATCAAGAAAAAAGTTGGTAAAAAAAAGGTGTTTTTGCTTGTCAGTGGAGGAGTTGATAGCACTGTTGCATTTCTGTTAATTTCTAAAGCTCTTGGTACTGAAAATGTGTATGGGCTTTTTGTAGATACCGGATTTATGAGAATGAATGAGCGCAAAGAGGTTGAGGAATCTTTGAAAAAAGTCGGCGTGACTAATCTCCATGTATATGATGCGTCTGAAGAATATTTTGATACTTTGAGAGGCATTGTAAATCCTGAGACCAAGAGAAAATTAATTGGTGATTTATTCTTAGATATTCAGGAAAAAGTCTCTGACGACTTAAAGCTAAACTACGAAGATTGGATTATTGCCCAGGGAACTATTTATCCGGATACCATTGAAACTGGTGGCACAAAGTATGCCGATAAAATAAAAACTCACCATAATAGGGTTCCTAGAATTCAAGAACTTATCAAGGGAGGTAAAGTTATAGAGCCGCTTTCACAATTGTACAAGGATGAAGTCCGACTTGTTGGTGAACGCCTTGGACTAGAGCACAAAATGATTTGGAGACATCCATTCCCTGGACCCGGACTAGCCGTAAGATGTCTCTGCAGCGACAATAAAGATTATCCAGAGAATTATAAAGAGACTGAAAATAGGATTAATGAAGTTACTTCAAAATTAAATCTAAGCGCCAGAATCCTTCCTATAAAAAGCGTTGGCGTTCAAGGTGATGAGAGAACATACAAGCATCCATTGGCTATTTTGGGGTCAGAAGAGGACTGGAATTCTCTGTCTAAGCTGGGTACCCAGATGACTAATCAGTTCCCGGACGTGAATAGGGTGATTTATGCGCTTAACGTGACCCATATCGACTCGTTGGCTACCCATGATTGCGACCTCTCAAAAGACCGTATTTCTCTTCTTCAGCAGGCTGATAGGATAGTTATGGATTTTATTCGTGAAGCAAAAATAGATCGAGATATATGGCAGTTCCCTACTGTCCTGGTTCCCCTATCTGTGAATAGTCAGCATGGAGAATCTCTTGTCCTTAGACCCGTCTGCAGTGAAGAAGCTATGACGGCAAATTTCTATCAAATGAGTTTTGAAAATCTTAATGAACTTGCAAAGAGGCTTTCTACTTTAAAAGGTATTACTGGGATTTTCTACGACATCACGAACAAGCCACCTGGGACTATCGAGTGGGAATAAATTTCTAGAAGTGTTCTATTTTCGTTGGCATTTTTATTTTTATACCAAAATGCTTTTCAACGAAAGTTTTGAATTTTCCAGGATCGTCAGTAGTTAAAAACTCCCTGGTTTTATTTGTTGTTAGTTTTGACTTTATTTCCGAATGTTTTTCTAAATATTCTTTTAATTTTTCGGCCGTAGTTGTACCAGAATCCAATATTTTTACTTTCTTTCCCATTATTCTTTTAAAATCCTTCATCATTAACGGATAGTGAGTACATCCCAAAATTAGAGTGTCTATGTTGCAACTTTTTAGTGGCTTTAAATATTTTTTTAATATTGAAACTGCTTCTGGTTTTGTGTGCCAATCTTCTTCAATAAATGGCACCAGTAGCGGACATGCTTTCGAGTAAACTTTTATATTTGGATTTATTTTATTAATTTCCGTGGTGTATGCATTTGAGTTTATAGTAGCTTTTGTTCCCACCACTCCTACCCTATTCGACTTTGTCAATTCTGATGCTTTTTCTGCAACAGGTATAAGTACTCCCAAAATTTTTCTGTCTGTTTCTTTATCTCCTTTTAGATATTTTTGTTGTACGTGCCTCAACGCAACACTTGAGGCCGTGTTGCATGCAAAAATAATTAATCTTGCTCCTCTTTTAAACAAATATTCTACGGCTTCGCTTGAGAATTTTTGTATATTCTCCGGACTATGATTTCCATAAGGTGCTCTGGCGTTATCTCCAAGATACAAGTAATCATATTCCGGCATCGCATCCATTATTGGTTTCAATACCGTTAGTCCACCGTACCCAGAATCGAACAATGCTATCATAGTAAAATTTTGTTACTGTCCTAATCTATATGTTTTTCTTCTTTTTTTC